>JGI24006J15134_10002177_pt1 | contig 10982 bp, 14 predicted proteins | sample LinPmetageLP53_FD_15134 | JGI IMG/M metagenome (IMG submission 15134) | reverse complement strand
TGAGAGCATCTAAAATAACTTCAGCGTCTTTGAGATACTTTTCTTGTGGAGTAATATCAAGGTTTCTACCACCCTCGGTTCTTGCTTCAATATGATATTCTCCACCCAGTTGTATGCAAACCATATCTGCTCCCGCTTCGCAAGTAGCATACTCGTGAAGAACACCTTCATATCTCCAGTTTTTATCTAACCGAAATATCTGATTTCTCCACCAAGTAAAATCACCTCTTTTAATCCTCAGACTATATCCATCAGCAGTCATCGGACTGGGTAAATTTGGAGTTCCTTCAAGACTGTCATCTGCGTCAATCATCCAGGCATATTCCATTTTACCTTTAGCACATTCGAGTGCTTCGGATCTTGATGCACCGAATCCCTTCCACGGAAGATCTACAATTTCTCCGGGAATACCCTTCTTTTCAAAGAACTCAGTGATGACTTCTTTTGTTCTATCAGTAGAACCTGTGTCACAGATAACCCAATATTGAATGTACTTTGAAAGAGATTCTAAACACCGTTCAATACAGTGTTCTTCATTCTTGACAATCATACACAAACCTAGTTTTGCAATATCACTCATTTCAAATCTCCTAAAATATAATCATCAACAAAGAAGTCTAGCATTTCTGGGATGCCTTTGTTTATTTTGTTTGCAAGTTCAAAGTTTTCTTTTATTGCTTCGGACTTAGAATTATATAGTTCCTCAGACAAAGACTCAACTGTGAAATTGTTGTCAATCCATATTATTCCATCATTATTGAATATGGTTTTGACCTCTTCACTTCCCCAGTAGATAGGAACTGTTCCTGTCAAAAAACAATCTAAAAGTTTTTCGGTATATACGGTATCGTCGTTCTCTAAACTAACAGAGAACATATAATCACTCAGTCCCTCTTCTTTGGTTTTAATCGGGTTATGGTTTCTACCAAAAAGATCTAAGGTTCCTTGTAGTTTTGAAGCCCAATTAATTCTGTGTCTATGTCCCTCCGTAAAATTCTTTGTAGAGGTAATCATAGAAACGAGTTTGGTTTTCTTGTGTACTTCGGGGGATTCTATCCAACTAGGAAATCCCGGTTCTACCAAAACAAAATTATCATGGAGGTTTGCAATCTGTTTGTTGTGGGTAAACAGTTTCTTGTATTCTTTACCATATACATGAATATTGCTCTTTATATGTCCAATTATGTCTGGAATAACAGACGCCGGTTCATATATCCATGCATACTTGTTTTCATCATTACACGACAACCCATCGATTAGCATATGATCTACGAAAATTTTAGTTCCATCACCATGCAGAGTCCAGTTGGATTTGTCTGTTTGGTGTGTTTGAATTGGATCTGTCCAGCAAGGATCAGCACCCACTACAAACAATTGTATTTTTTCTTCTGTGTTGTTCATTTTGAAAAAAGGTATCCTTCAATTACCACATGATCTAGTTCTGTATTATCTAGGACATGAAGAGCATCTTCTATCGTCGTGAGGATAGGAAATCCTCGAATGTTAAATGATGTATTCAGGATGACAGGAATTTCATTTCTGCTTTTCAGTTCTTCTAGAATTTCAGTAAACACCTTATGNCCATTTACTTTAGAAACTGTTTGCAGTCTTGATGTTTCNTCNANATGAGTAATAGCCTTAAGTTTTTCGTGGTATTCTTCCTTTACCTTCGGNGCAAAACTCATATAATGAGATTCNAAAACTTTNTGNAANTATGTGTTTGATTCATTAAGCATACAAACCGGAGCAAACGGTCTATACCATTCTCTNAACTTAACCTTCTTGTTTAGAATGTCTTTCATACCATCAAATGATGGATCGCAGATGATACTTCTATTNCCCAACGCTCTTGGTCCAATTTCAGAATCNCCATACACCATCCCGACGATTTCGCCTCGTTTGATGATATCTACAATTTCTGATGTGGTTACCTCTCTTGCATTTCTTTTTGAAATATGCGATTCTAAATCTTCTTTGTCGAGCAGTTCAATACCATCATATACAAAATCTCTTTTTCGTAATTCGGGATGATGCTCTAAGAAAAACCCAAGAGAGAGTCCACAGTCATTTGGATTTGGTGGAACGTAAAGTTTGTTCATTGTTTTGTCAAAAATATATTCAGACAGTTCTTGGTTGTATAATACATTCAAGGCACATCCACCAACAAGAACGACATTTCTGTCTTTGTGTTCATTGACAAGAGGTTGAATCCATTCTCTTAGAAGTTTCTCGAACACAAACTGACTTGTAGCAGCAAGATCATAACTGTCTTGTCCCTTTAAGCAATCTCTTGATAGAATTGTGTTTGGGAAAAGTTCTTGAATAATGTGTTCTCCTCCAGAATGATCTTTGTATGCCATTCTTTTATGTGTAATTATAGATATTGTATTATAGAACCGTTGCATTGGTTCTAGCCATTCTTCTCTTACCTTACCATAGGCACAGAGTCCCATGATTTTACCTGCCCAAGCAAGAGAATCATCTTGTCTCTTTTTAATCTCAGAGATGTATCTACCAATTGACATATAGGCAGTTCCAAAATCAATTTTACAATCTTCGAGTTCCGTGACACTCGTTCCATCCCCCAAGAATGCTTTAGTAGTAACGAGTTCTCCATGATCCACCCCACCACCATCTATAGAAAATATAATGCTCTTTTCAAACCCCGATTGGTAATGTCCACAGTAGGCATGTGAACGATGATGATTCATCGTTTTGAATTTTGCGTTTGGAAAAAACTTTAAAATTAAATTTTCATCAGTTTCGTTCATTCCCATACACAAAATGCTATCAATTTGTTCTGGATCAGATACAGAATCATACAAGTAATTTAAAAAATCTAGTCTCTTTGTATCTCCGATTCCAAAAGATCTAGGATCATGGGAAGAAGACAGAGCAGCATAGCGTTGCTTGACGTATCTTTCTACTTCAATTACCCTGACTCTATCTTGTTTATCTACGAACGTAACAGATGCGTCATGTCCGNCATAAATCGCAAGTGAATTTTTCATAGAACAATCCAATCTTCACAATACAGATCCTTTGAATGTTTTGGATCCTTTTCATTTGGTTGGAACCAGCCAGTTGGTGCAACAACTTTCTTATTTTCGTTAGTATTCAACCATGCACCCCACCAACTAAAAGAACTATTCGCAATGATGTTATGATCACACATAGACATCAAACACATATCTTGTGTCTGGGATCCACCTTCAGCAAATATTACATTCTCTCCTGAGAATACCTGCTTNCATGTTTCGGGTTCGTCTGAGAACACAACAAACTTNATAGGNTTTCCTTCAAATTCATTGTTNATGTAAGTAATTGCCTGTTGNTAATATCCAGTCTTGATAAGAGGAACGTATACATGTTCCAATACTTTGTAGTCCCCAAGTCGGACATGCAAAGAAACAAGAACAGTATCATCAGAGTTTCTGATTGATTTAATTTTTTCAGCACATTCCTTTTCTGTTTCTTCTTTGAACTTAAATTCTGAACGAATTGTATCTTCGATGTGCTTGAAATACTTTTCAGATTGAAAGTATCCGTTTAGTCCTGTGTCATCCTTGATGATATTAGGTGTATTGTCTACGATTCCTAACTTGGCTTTTCTTTCACTGGACATACTTGGTTTTTCTTGAAATGCAACATCAGAGAAATGAAAATGTGGTTCTTTCCATACTCTCTTTATTCCGTGAACCTGTTTCCAGTGTTCCATATTCTCTGCTTTAGATACATCAAAATGATCATGAAGTGTTACCATTGATCCAGTTTTGTCGTAGTCGTAGACGGGAGTGTATCCGTGCTTGTCAGAGATTCCTAACAGTGCCGAATATTGAAACATAGCATTACCGAGATATCCATAATCACCTACTCTGGGAAAACTTAACATAATTTAACCTCCTACTGGTCCTTGTCCGTATCCTGGTCCCAACGGTCCTGCACCGTAAGCCAGCATTTTTAATGGTACTAGTGTCATTTCTTTATTTTCTTCTTGGAAGAAGAAAGGAAGATGGGGCGTAACCACCTTAAAGTTTTTTTGTGTTTTTGCACACGCCAAATTTAAATCCATCCCTTGGTTTGCAAGTCTAAGAACTTCTTTTTTGTATCTATCGGATAGATACAGGATAGCATGGGATGATGGAACACCTTGAATTTTTGCTAACCATTCTCCGTTGAGTTCTGATATGTCTTGTGCAATGTAGTCACCATTTCCCTGTGATATTCCCAGATAAATTGCATCTGTATCATCAGGTACTTCGATTGTATCTTTGTACCAATCGGTACGAGCAACACCATCCTCCAATATTAGAATTGGGAGGGTATCGGTTTTAAGGGTTTTAATGTATGATTCTTTATTTTTAGAATCTAGTTGGTGGGTCACATCACGAATATCGATTTTCATTATATAAAAACTCCAGTTATCTCTTCTTTCCTATATGATATTTAGGACACAATTCCCAGTCTTCTTTCTCTTTATGACTCAAAATCTTTAATTGTTTTATATTCAGCACAGGATCTTTGTTTTTTCGGGGTTTGACAATTTCGCAAATTCCCACTCATCCAGTAGATTGACTATTGTATTTCTTCTTGCCTTATCTTCATCTGAAAAATTAGAAGGTAGTCCATCAAGAGAAAATAGTTCTTTAAAGTGAACAATGTAATATTTGCCTCTTTTGTGCAAAATATGACAAGACTGATATAGTTTTTTTTCTTTTCTGGAAGAGATTCCTATTCGAGTCAATGTTTCTTTTATCTTTAAAAAGTCATCGTCTTCAAANAGTTCNACTTCTACCAAATCATCAATNCTTAGTTCAATTCTCTCCATGCTCACATCCTTTATATAAATGGCACTTTAATACTATTTATACTTTCCCACCTTTTGAGAGTTTGGATCTGATCATTTCAATATCTTCTTGAGTCAATACATCGATTGCTTCCTTGGCTTTTTTGTTGCTATAATTGAAATACTCCTTTACTACCTCAATATCATCGGGTAAAGTTTCCTTGATCCAAGGACTATACCTACGTCCTTTCCTGATTGTAGAAGAAAGAAAATCAAACTGCATCTTCTTGTCAACAGAAGATCTGACATTCATTTCGTTTACTTGCAAAATTGTGTCGGGAAAAAACGACAGACACCGATTAATAACAAACGGAGTATAATCACGTTCTATAAAATGATCATCAGAATCCATCAGAGGTTCCTTAGTCGTATTTATTGCTTTTAGGTAATCTCCTAATTTCATCCTGAAATCTCTGTATCTTTATCTACCACCATAACAACAGATTGAACCTTGACGATTGCTAGTCCTTCATACGACTCTACGCCTTTTGTCTTATCAAACACAACATAATCATCAACTTTAAAATCACAAGGATATACGTTTCCGTTGTGATCTTTCACACCTCTACCAATAGACATAACTCTACCCTTTACCCAAGGGATGTTCTTCTTGTCTTCGTAGATGATCTTATCAAACTCTTTTTTCTTCTCGCAAAGTTCGATGACTACGCAATCACCGTGTGGTTTAAATCCTTTATTAAGTTTATTCATTTGAATTCACACTCCATCATAAGTTCTGTTAAACATGCTGTAAGATTAATTTCTTGATCTGCTACGAATGCAGATTTATACTGGTATTCCGCAAGAACAAGAATTGCTCTGGGGATACTTTGTGGTTCCATGGTTTCATACAAACCATCATATATCTTTCGAAAGATTCGTGTCTGATCATTATCTAGGTTCTCAACAACCCACTTACGAACATCCGGAAACTTCTTCGACTTCATTGCCGCAGTAAGTTCGTTGATCTTAACACTACCCACTTTGGACAAGATTCCAATGTCGATTGTTCCCGCTACCGAATACCTCTGTATCTCATTGATTACTCTTCTGAAATCAGGAAAGTGTCTCATTACAAGTTCAGCAAGAACCCGTTGCTCATACTGAACACCTTCTTCATTGAGAATGTATTCGATTCTCTCTAGAAACCCTGCTGCCATTTTGGGTTTTTCTGAGTTGGGAATGCGAAACTCAACATTGGTACATCTGGAATGAAGAGGTTCAATGATTCGATTCTTGAAGTTGCAAGTCAGGATGAAACGACAGTTGTTTGCAAACTCTTCAATAAAACCACGAAGTGCAGGCTGCATACTCTGTGCATTTGCATAATCAAACTCATCGAGAATGACTACCTTGTTTCCCCCACCAATCGATACGCTACTGGCAAAATTACGGATCTTGGTTCTCAAAGTATCGATGTTACCGTCTTCTGAACAGTTGACAATAATCCAATCCGATTCCATTTCATTACATAAGGCTTTTGCAATGGTTGTCTTTCCGCAACCTGCTCCACCCGAAAGAAGTAGATTTTGCAATTCACCCGAATCTACAATACCCTGAAAGGTATCCTTGATGTCCTTTGGTAAAATACAATCTTCAATTTTGCTAGGTCGATACTTCTCTACCCACAAAAAGTCTTTTGTTACTTCTGCTACACTCATACTATACACTCCATATCAATTTTTATTCAACAAGTCAGTAAGCCAGTCTACATCTTCTACCCGAACCGAATGGTTATTTCCAATATAAAATCCATTCTGGTGTACCAATTCTGCATTGGTATCAAACCTCTTTTGGTTTACTCTATTCATGAACGGGTGTCTATACAGATTACCTGCAATAATTGGTCTAGTTTCTACACCCTCCTTTTCTAGAGTTTTTCTTATATCCTGTACATTTCCATTCTTAGTAATCACCGGGAAACAGAAACTGCAATTACCTTCGGTTCTAAAATCAGCATGATACTTCTCCGGATCTAGAGTAGAGGCAAACTTGTCAAAGTTTTTAATTCTAATATCATTGTGCTTGTCCAGATCTTTCAGTTGCATTTGACCAAGAACNGCATTGAAGTCNGTTGATCTCATATTATATCCAGGCAGNATAAACGTAAAGTTATCATCTACCACCATGTCCTTGTAATCTTCTTGTNCTTCCTTTGGTAGTTCTCGGAGAAGTCCGTGAGAACGAAGAAGTAGAAGTTTTTCATAAAGTCCACTGTGGTTGGTACATACCATTCCACCTTCAATGGTTGTCATGTGGTGTCCGTAGTAGAAAGAGAACGAAGACATGTCTCCGAAATTACCAATCTTAGTACCCTTAAACGTAGCACCATGAGACTCACAACAATCCTCAAGAAGTGTAACTCCATAGTATTCACACAACTGTAGAATTTCATCATCAATTGCAGGGAACCCCAGAAGATGTGCAAGGAAAAGATAACGTGGACAATCACCGTCCCAACAACCATCCTTAAAAACTTTCTCTAGATTCTTTTTGTCTGGTCCAAGAGAAGGAATACTCACATCGCAGAGTTGTAGATTATCACCCGACAACATGATGGGCGAAACTGTAGTCGCCCATGTACATGCCTGTGAAACCCAAGTTGCTCCGGGGTGAGGCGCCCATAGTTCTCTTGCTGCTTGCACCATCAAGAAGTTTGCAGAGGAACCAGAATTACAGAACACAGAATACTTACATCCTTGCCACTCGCTCCACTGTTTCTCAAACTTTCTTACCTCTTCACCTTGAGAAAACCTATCACTGTTCAAACAAAAATCAGATAGTTTTTCTCTTTGTTCTTGAGTGATGGCATCATCCATCAACTTCCAATTCTTCATAGTCGTCATAATCTAACATTTCCTTTATCATAATTATCAGTAAACCACTGGATGGTTTCTTCCAGTCCATCCCTTATAGATGTATAAGAAAAGTCTGGTAGTAAACTCTTAAGTTTTGTATTATCTGATGGTTTCCTCATCATACCATCGGGCATTGAATTGTCATACAGAATAGTATTGAAAAACTTAAAAATTGATGCAATTTTATTAGAAAGACTGGCTATACTAATTTCTTCATCTGGTGAAATTATAAGAGGTTCTGTGTCGTTGTAATTTTCAACTACCCAATCTATAATTCTACCAAGATCCTTGTTGTATATGAATTCTCTTTTTGCTAGTCCACCTCCCCATATCGTGACATCTGTGTCATCTCTTGATGCAAGATAATACTTATGAATCAATCCGGGAATAACATGAGAACTGCTTACATTAAAATTGTCACCTATACCATACACATTACACGGAACAACTGTAACAATATTCATACCATACTGATCTCTATATGCTCTAGCATTAATTTCTGTCATACGCTTGGCATAACCATATCCATAGTTTGATTTGTGTGGTTCGCCTAAGTGGATCTGATCTGTTGTAATTGGGTATGTTGCTTCAGCAGGAAAAATACAAGTTGACAATACACATACTACCTTTTCAACATTACAAATTCTTGCTGCCTCTAATATGTTCAATGTCATCTGTGTGTTTTCATAAAAGAACTCTCCGGGTTTGTCGGTATTTTCTTTCACACCACCCACCCGAGCAGCACAATGAATTATTTGTCTTATATTATTGTCTTTAATATATGATAACACAGAATCAAAGTCTAGCAAGTTGACATCACTGGAACGGGGTTTATGCGTTCCAGTGATGCAGGATCCTACTAATCCACTTCCACCTGTTACTAAAGTATTCATGATGCTTGGTAGTATGAGTCTGATTCTAGTGCTACCCAGTACTTCAAACTACGATTGATATTGGTAAACTGACTAACCACCTTATCGCTAATACTAACATCATAATCACCGGACAACATCTTTAGATTTTCTGACTTAAAGAAGAAAGAAAACTCAGGTCCCCCTGCGGGAAGGTGATCGAGTGCAATAGAATAACTGTTGCTGCTCTTGTCCTTCTTGTCTAGTGCTACAATTTCAAGTTGATCTAGTACTGCATTAGATCTAATTGCAATATCACTTACCTGAAGTACTGAGGATGCCTTTAGGATATCATTAAATACCTTCTGTGTAATTGAACAAGTAACCACTGCTTCTGGCATGTTGATTTGCTTGTTTACTGTAGTAAGAAGTGAAGGTTCTGAATAATAGTAACGAACCGAGGAGTTGTTCGTACTCGAACTAATTGTTACACATTTTTCTTCGAACATATATTCCGGATCTTCAAACAGAGAGATTGTACCAAGGAACTTATTCAGATCCCAGATACCAAACTTCTGATCAAATGATTCTGGTACAGTTGCTTCTGCCATAACATTCTTTACGGGAGAAATTGTTGTTATTACATTCCCTTCCTTCACAAGAATGTTAGAATTGATCGAAGAAAAGTTCTTCAATACATCTAGGGTTTCGTTTGAAATTTTAGTTGGTGTCATTGTGCTTTCCATAATATAGTCTCCATTTAAATCAATTACCATTATATTCGTGATAAGAATCTAGATCAATGTCTCCACGAATTGCATCTTTAAGATATTTCTTATCCTTCACTCGCTTATGCTTCGCAGTTTTTTTTGTGACATTTCTAAGATCATAATAATCTTCATGCTGAAAACTATTCTGATTACCTTTCTGTTTATTTTTTCTTTTATTCTTTGCCATCGTATAATTAATACAATTCTTCAATGCATTCTAGTAGTTTAATTAGTTTGTTGTCTACGAGATACTGAAAAATATTTTTGTTTTCTCCGTTGTGTTCCTTGTTGAATTCTTTCATAATTTCATTTTGAATATTTTCTGGAATCAAATCGAAATTGATCATCTTATCATTTCGACTCCAGTTTTTGCGAACATCATCATCAATGGTATTCTCGTTGAGATACCTGTCTTTGAAAATTTCTATCTTCTTTTTACCGCATGGTTTTTGTCTCTTACCGTCAACAACAAAAGTATCGTCATCTGATAGAATGTTAGGAACACCGTCAGAAGAATCACCAGAAATAATATGTGTTAACAGGTAGTCTTCTGGATCCTCGCATAACAAATAGTCTTGCTTCATGGGACTCCACTGCTTAACATTGGAATACTTTTGAAGTTGCTGAAAGTCTTTATCGGCAGAAACAATTACAACCGATTCCATTGGGGATGAATTCTTAGCAATGCAAGCAATGATATCATCTGCTTCTGTCTTGGGTACAGATACATTCTTCCACGGAAAATTGTCTTGGATTTCCTTACGAATTTCTGTCATGGTATTGAAGATCTTGTCCCAGTCATGCTTGGACTTTTTCTTAGTAATTTTTCTATTTGCTTTGTATAGAGGAAAAAACTCTTTCCTCCAGCAATGGGCAGAGTCATGACATATAATCATGTCTCCATATTCTTCCTTGAATTTGCTGTTGTAATTTCTATAAGTGTTCACGACAAGATGACGAAGTATAGTTTCATCTTCGATGTTGTGGTGCTTCATTGACGCAAAAACATTTGCAATTATTAGTTGGTTGTTATCTATTAAAATCATTTGCTTTTCTTTGCATTCTCAAATGCTTTTTGTGTGGTTCCAATTTTTACTGTTCTTTTCTTCTTGGTAGTCTTCTTCTTGGTAGTCTTGGGCTTACTCTTGTTAAACTTTTTCTTTGCCTGTTCTACTTGTTCGTGTATGGTTTTGAGATGTACATTTGCTGCTTGTCTCATATACAAACGATCTTCTTTGTTGCGGTTTGACTGTAACCAGAACGGAACTTCAATTATAAGTTCATAACCTGTGTACTTTTTGTCGAACCACACCTGAATACGAAGATCTCTTCCTCGAAGGAATCCGGGATAATCATCTTCATTTGCTAGTTTATAGGTTCGAATCTGAAATCTCTTGGACATAATCTCAAGTGCGGCTTTCATGTAATCTTCATATGACATTGGAGAAATGAGATTCAACCCAATTGGGTTATCGCCGTTTTCCCATGTTTTGCGGACACTCGTCTTTGAAATCTTCTTCTTGGTTTTTTTCTTTTTTGACATGTATAAAGTATACCACATATCTCAGATGTGTCAAGGTAAATTCTTAACTTTCTTTATCCAATTCCAAGTTGATTTTGTGATTGTGTCTAGGAAAGTTATACTGGCTTGTTTGCT
>JGI24006J15134_10002175_pt1 | contig 10983 bp, 9 predicted proteins | sample LinPmetageLP53_FD_15134 | JGI IMG/M metagenome (IMG submission 15134) | reverse complement strand
ATGGCTAAAGCCCAACCGGGATTCCCACCGGAAAAAATTACTGATGTAAACCCTCACTTTGTAGCAGAATCGGGCGGTCAAACAAAGTCCGGTTATTTTACTACTAACGGTAAAACCATAGAAGCCGAAGATGGTAAACCTAAAAGAAAGAAACACGATTCTAAAGTGAATATGGATAAACTATCATCAAGACAAAACCCACACTCCGATACAGGAGTCGTTAGAGAAGAAAATTTTGATTAAGGTGATATTGTGAAACCAATAGCGGTTAAAAAAGCAAATATCAACTCTAAATTTAGAGAAGCGGGAGAAGCGGGATTACCAATAATATGTAGAAAGTGTGGTGGTACAAATACCGAAGGATGCAATTTGCACAAGGGTATGGATATACACGCTTGCCCTCAATTTGAACCGCTATCATAGGCGGTGAAAATATGTTACAAGATTTCTACATTCGTAAAAATGATTTTGTTATCTCACTTTACGATGGTTTAGATTTATCTCGAACTGCCGCAGAATACATCATGGCGTGGGAATCTTTAGAAAAATCTCCTAACGATTTATTTTCTTTAAATCTTAAAGATACTGCTGAAACAATAATTAAATTTGATAAAAAAGAAGGCGCAGGATATTTATTATCATCTAAACCTACTTTTGGTGAGCCAACAAACCATGTTTGGGCTGACGGTATGATTCGTAGAGAAGGTAGAGGTCATTCAATATACCCTACTTATAGGGCAGATGCTAAGTCATCTTACACTGACTCTCACTTTCCATATCACGAAATGAATCATCCACTAAGACAAATAAATCACGCAACAGGTTTACCTAATATGATAGAGGTGCTTAGGTCGTTTGCGCTAGGTGGTGCAAGCAATCAAGAAATGGAGATGGAAAAAAAGTGGTATAAATCTATGACTGAAAAAAATAGTCCTTTAGTTACCGGTTTCAAAAGTGGTTCAACTACTATACCTATACTTGGAGATATTAATACCCCCGGAACCGTAGCACAACATCAACACCACTTATATGAAAGAGATTACAGAAGATGGAAGAAACAAAATGCTGATTTAGAAACTGAACTCCAAAGTAAAGGATTGAAAGCAAAAGAATTAGAAAGTGAGTTACGCCATAGTCATTTTGATGATAAAGTAAAAGACTGGACAAGTCAAGAAGGTGAACTAGGTTTAGACGGTTTTATGTACGGACTTGAATGGTTTACACCCGAAGAAAGAGATTCAATTGAAGAACAGTTACATGAAGGTATAGATAATAAATCAACATTTACATTACCTAATGGAGAAAAAATACCTACTGCTAGAATAGCAGTAAATAATTTACTTAGAAGAACACCCGAAATGAACTTCATGCTTAGGTCAAATCAAAATTTTGGTCGTAATGCTCATTATCGAAATCAGTCTAATGAAGATGATTACTCACAAGGTGAAAATAGATTCATTCGTAGTGCTTTAGGTGAATCAGTTCATAATCAAAATGATTTGTTAGATTACCCTATTGCTGACTATATATTAAGTGAAATTAATGAAAAATACGCTGTTGATGGTAAAGAACCATTACAGGTTTTACCATCACTTGAAACACATAAAACAAAACCTAAAGATAATTATACTTATCAAGATTTACAAAGAGTATCTAAACACAAAAGACTCTCTATGGAAGATTTACTTTTCTTAGCAGGATTTGACCCTAATACAAAACAGTTAATTGAAAATCATCCTATACACGGTAAAATGGATGGACCAATTATTGATTTACCAACGCTAGAAAAAACACAAGAATATGCACAACGCAACGGAACAGTTCAACAGTTAGCAAAAGAAATGTCAAATGATTTAGCATTTTTAAAGTCACCACATGGTCCTCATCCCGATGAGGAAAAGCAAGATTTTTGGGAAACAGACCCCGATGGATATACATACGGTCCGGGTAAACTTTACTCTTCATTATACAACAATATACCGGGAATGAATGTATCACCTGCTACATGGATAGACTTTGTACACTCTATGTCACATGATAAAAACAACTCAATTATGTTTCAAACAGACCCTACTAATAACCAATTTTGGATGCCAAACCAAGAAAATACTATTTTAGGAATGCACTTTGGTCCACTTTTTTCACAAGAAATAGGTAACTTTAACGATTTCAAATTTAACTATACTCCCGAACAAATGCCAATTCAAAACATATTCTCACCATTTGGAACAAGTAAAAGAAGTAATATAAGTGAAAAAAATAATTATACTGAACATAAATCAGCAATCAATCCTATGTATGAATATATGATGAGGACAGCATCTCCTGCATTTAAACGACAATTAGATTCATTCAATCAACACTTATCACCACACACATCAACCAACCCTACATTTGCTCAAAAACCGGAATCTATGTATGGAAGCACTCCTAGTGATAGTAGATTACACGAAAGAGCAGTTAAAGCGCAATTACATAATACATTTTTGAATAGAGTAGGCCATCCGTTTACTCCATCAAAAAAATCCATAGGTCAACTTAAAGATTTTTTAACAGGAGATTTAACACTATCAGCAGGTCTTGACCTTCAAGAATTCAAAGATTATGTAGGATGGGATTCAAAACCTACTACTTATGGTAATGTTAAAGATATTATAGAAACAGGTGACTTTCCAATAGTTAGGTTAGTAAATTCTGCTAGTAAAATACTTAACACAACGGATGGTAGAAAAATCAATGATTTTATAGAAAGTTTATCTGTTGATAAAAACAATGAAAAATATAAGCAATTACATGATTATTATAGAGATAACTTTGATTTTAATGTTAATGATAAAATAAATCTAAATGCGGCTAATTCTGCATTACAAAGTATAACATCTAAATTTCACCAAAGAAAATTAGAAAATAAAAAAAGTAGAAGTTATAAACCTAAAACAAATCCTAGTGAAGTTATACAATCTATTCTAAGATTTGGTGGTAGTTCTATTTCTACTGAGAAAGAAAATAGAATAAGAGAAACTATTGATTCTATAAATGAAATGCTTACAAATCCCGATTTGTCACAAGAACAAGTAATGGGTTTAAGAGAGGATTTACAAAATAGCGTAACTCAATTAAATCAAGTTCAACAATCAACAAAACAAAAAGATAAACCTAGTAATCATTGGAAAATTAATGCTAAACAATATTTAGATATGTTACAATCCCATCATGATACAATAGTAGATTATGCTAAAAATGTAATGATACCACTAGTTATTGAACAGCAACCCAATGCTTTCGACCCTAGTAATCCCACACAGTTTATACATAATGTACAAAAATTATTGGCTGATACACAAAGGCATATTTTAGCAACTGACAATCATGACTTGTCACCTGTAACTTATGGAATAGATTACAATGTAGTTAATCAAAAACCTAAAAAAGTAAACGAACATAAGACTATTGCAAATCATTTGTTAAATAATGGCGCAGAAATAGATGGTAATATGTCTATTGACGAAGTAATTAATAAATTAAATTTAGAAAAAACTCCCGGTATGAAAGAACATATTGCTAATATTATCAATGAATCTTCTATAAGACAACAACCTCTATTTGTTTCAACAGTAAGAAATATGCTTACAAGTGGTGCATTATCAAAAATAGGAAATGCAGATGTATCTCATTTACATACTCCTAATGATGATATTATGGGTACTGAATATGATGAGTTAAACAGTAATGATAAGTTTCATCATGACTTACATAATTCAAATATACACGATGCAATATCTATTGCACAAAAAAGAGCAGGAAAAGAAAATGAAAATTGGAAGGCAAATCCTATACACGGTTTATCTCAATCACTAAACCATATTCTTAACACGCAACATTTTGGTCAATCAATGCAGAATAGTGGATTAGAATATTTTCACGCTAGAGATTTTGATGCTCATGGTGCAAAAGACATGGGTAAAGGAGTTAAGAAAATCACCGCTACTACTAGAAATAACTTAGATTCTTTAATTGTGTTAGATGAAAGAAAATTGATGGATGATAGAGGTGGCGTATTAGACAGTGCATTTGAAGCACCTACAACTGAAACAGTTGCTAGAGCAGGTCTAGGCACTCATTCTAAAATAGGTAAAGTGAATCCTACTAACGCTTCTATTTACAATATATTTGGTGTAGGAGATATTCATGAAGGATTTGTAGCAGAACCATCTTTTGGTATTGAAACTAATACACAGGGTGAACCTATGGTTGGGGAACATACTCAACCGGGTTTTTATCCAAGAGTAAGTGAAGAAGCGTTAAATTCAATGTTTGGAGAAGAAACTATACAACAAGTACTACCAAATTTACCACCACCACAAAATACTCTTTCAGCACATCAAGGGGTAAATATGGATACATACTTATCTCCATCGGATGACCCTTCAACAATTGCTATGAGTGAAGTTTCTACATATATTTCATCTCTTCTAAATCCCGATGTATTGTTAGTAAAGAGTGACGATGTTAAATGGTCACCACCAATAAGACCTATGCATAGAATATTTGAGTTAAATGATTTACATCATCTAAGAGGTTTTAGCGGTTCTTGGGTTGTAAGTAAATGGTATGATGGAAAAAGAGTTATCATAGTAAGTGAAGATGAAGTAATTACTACATACGATGAAAATGGTAAAAAAGTAGGATTGAAAAAATTATTTAAAGAAAATCTTTCAAAGTTAAATAAAAGAGATTATGTCATAGATGGTATCTTAGGTGAAGAAGAATTAAACATAATAGATATTCTAAATTACGATGCTAACAATGTAAGTGATATGACAATGTTTGAAAGAATGAAACTATTGAGAAGTCAATTCGATAGTCATGAAAACATAATTATTCCGGGTCCACATGATACTAAAATGACAGACGAAGAAGGTTTAGAAGATACAGTTTCTAATTTACAAGAAGAACATAAAGTAATTTTACTAAGAGATGGTAAGTCAACATATATGAAAGGTGAAAGACGACATCCAAAATGGATGTTACTTAGAAATACTAAAGACTACAATTTCATAGTACTAGATGTTAAAGGTAAAAATTCACATACTTATAGACTAGGTGCAGGGCCGATATTAGACGGCTCAAAACTAGGTAATAGAGCAGTAGAAGTTAATGGACAAGAGTATATGGACATAGGAACAATACATAATCAAACAGACTTATACAAAGTAGGAGATGTAGTTAGAGTATCTATTACAGGAGTAACTAAGAAAACTCGTGGTGGAAGAGATGTCTTCAATGTACAAATGAAACAAATAACCAGTAAAGGTGATGGTGAAGGTGCGGCTAGTGCAGAATCATTAGATATACTTACTAAATCTTTGAGTCCCATTTTAGTTCCACACGATATAGAATACGATAATAATAAATTAAAAGTTATATTAAAAGATGTAGATACTGTAGAATACGATGTTGTAAATTATGGTAACTTATGGTATTTAGAAAACCCTTCTACAGCATTGAGTGGTATGGTGAAATCTAACTACCCTGTTACATTAGCAGAAAGTATGTATCCATATTGGGGTGCCGTAGCACCACTTATGTTTGACGGTCACATAGTCAAAGAAGGTGTATTAGACCAAAAACCACCAAGTCGTAAAAGACAAGAAAAACAATCAGCAGGTGTATTAGAGGCCGATGATGATAACAGGTTACTCAAACCAACTACTAAAAAAGCATTAGATATTATTTCTCGTGCATTAGACCAACTTTCTAAAGAAAAAATTACTTGGACAGGACCAAAAGGGCTTGGTATAGATATGGCTACACCTATAGAATCACCAAGTGGTCCAACTCGTTTGGCTAATGAAGAAACTATGCCGGACTACGATGGTAGAAAGCGTAGTGATGAAAAAGTAATTGAGCCTAAAAGTAATCACAAAGAAAAGAAACCCATAAAACACATAGATATTAAACAAAATACTTCACAGTTGTCCGATTTTAATGAAGTAAATTGATTTCTTTAAGAGATAAAGTATCAGTTTACTATAAGTAGGATGACAGTAAGTTGTGTAAAATGATGCTAACCTTACAGCGACCATCTACAGGGCTATCTGTCCTAAAGAGTGGTAGCGATTTAATTGTAGCAGGATACGCATCTGTAGAACTTGTTGATAAGCAAGGAGATTTAATTACTCGTGGTGCATTAAAGAATGCATTTGATGGATTTATGAAGAGTGACAAGTACCGAAATGTACAATTGGCTCACTCTAATATACAAGTTGGAGAAGTCATAGATAATTATGTTGACTCTAACGGAAGAATGTGGAAGTCCGAAGTAGACGACACAGGAATGTTCGTAGTATGTAAACTACGAAACGATATAGAAAAGGCTCGTGAAGTAGCCGCAGAAATACGCAAAGGTAATTTGCAAGGATTCTCCATTGGTGGACAGGCTTTCAAGCGTGTTAGGAAGGCTGATGGAGAACATGGAGAATACCAAGAAATAAGTAAAATGGAACTCCACGAAATAACAATTTGCGAAAAAGGTATTAACCCGGAAGCGCAATTTAGAATTTTAAAAGAAGATGTGAGTAAAATGACAGATATAGACAATGACCTAAATGCAGTAATGAACAGACTTGAACAAAGACTTGATGCCATGGAGAAAGGTGAAATACCACCTCAACTCCGAGAACATATCAAGGGCAAGAAAGATGATTCCGAAGATAAAGAAGAAAAGAAGGATGAGAAAATGAAGGCTGATGAAGAAGAAATGAAAGAAAAGAAAGATAAGAAAGAAGACAAAGATGACAAAATGTACGCAAAAGGAAACGAGTACAGCGATGTTATCAGTGCTGAATATCTAAATTGGATGGAAGACACTCTTAAATCCGCAGGTGTAAACACCATGGATGCAAGACTTCACTTTGACCAAATGGAAAAAGCACAACTTGGTGGATTCGATAACCCGGATACAGTAGACGGTGCAGATTACTTCGCCGGACAAGTTAGAGGCCGAGGACAAACAGCAGGTAGCCCATCGACTGGTGCTATCAGTGCAGTAACTCAAAGTGGCGGAAAACAACCGGCAGGTGCTATGGGACCGGCTGACCTTTCAAAGTCTTACATTAATCCATCAAATGTTTCATCAAGTGATATTGAAGCGGCTTATGAAGTTTACAAAGCGGCGGCTATGGAACAACAATTCCGAGGCAACTTAGAAGGACACTTTGCATCTCGTTTCAATGAAGAACAATCAATAGCAAAATCTCAAGCAGAAAAAGCACAGTTTGATGCTCGTCAACCAATTAGTGAAGTTATGAAGGCTCTTGAAGGACTATCCGAAAGAATTGATAACCTAACCACAGAAGGAACAACAATTGCAAAATCCGTAAGTTCTAACAATGTAACAATCCCGTCTACTCAAGACCTAAACAACATGTCTTGGGATGAGGTACATACACTAGCAAATAGTGTATACAGGAGTGCTTGAGGATAATAAATTAAAAAAAGGAGATGAATAATATGGCAAGAGATTACATAAGAAACATAACAGATATGGAAAGATACTTTTACGGTGCAGGAAACGCTATGGGCTACTCCTACTCCGGTAGTGAGTTATTGAAAGCAGATGCCCCAATGCTAAGTAGTACAGCAGGTACTTACCAAGCAATCTACGGTAGAAAAGTTTGGTCACAATTGAACCAAGAATTTAATGCATTTTCAATACTACCTAAGAGGCCGTGGGAAAGAAGCGGTTGGAGAGTTATTACTGACAGACCATCCTTCGAGAAAGGTGGCGGAGTTGCAGAAAACGCTACTCTACCGGACACAACCAAACCACAGTTCCAACACATAGCCGCAAAACCTAAGACAGTTGTTCACACATTCGATATGAGCGAAACTGCTATGTTTTTGGCTGACAAAGATGACGGACTAGGCGACATTCGCTCAGTACTAAAGGAAGAAATGGGTAAGCACCACGCAGAACACATCAACAAGATGTTGACAGAAGACGCTGAAACAGTTGCAGGTAATGATTTCGAGTCACTTGACAGAATCACTGGTAACGATGGTGGCGCAAGTGGTGGACTAACATCTATGGAAACTGGTGCATCAGCAGGTACAGACCACTGTGGCGCAACTGACCTTGACATCTACAGCATTAGCCGAAGTGCTAACGCATGGTCAAACGCAGAAGTAAACTGTGGTGCAGACCGAGCCGCAGGTAGCCGTAGAACTCTTTCATTAGACCATTTGGACACCCTATTCCAACAGATTTGGGTTCGTGGTGGTAATCCAAAGGTTATCCTAACTGGATATGACACTCTAATGAGATTACAACAACTACTACAAAGCCAACAAAGGTTCATGGAAGAGAAGAGAGTTACACCAACCTACAACGGTGTTAAGGGTGTACCGGGTATTGAAGCCGGTTTCATCGTAGCAACCTACAACGGTGTACCTATTATTCCATCTAAGGATATACAAAAAGACGGACTATCCCGTATGTACTTCCTAGATACTGATTACCTATACTTCTCAACTGCTATACCAACTCAATACTTTGAATCCGGTATCGAAACCGGTGACCCATTCGCTATTAACCGTCTAGGACAAGAGGGTATGTACCGTTCAATGGGAGAAGTTTGGACTACTTTCTTTGGAGGACATGGCTCGATTCGTGACCTACAGTGAGGATTAATGGAGAAAAAATATTAAGGAGATGATTAAACATGGCATTAACAAATACAAAAAAAGGATTAACAGTAACAGCAGATGACACAGGAATAGACAATGTAGACATTCTACTTGACTTAGACATGAGAACTGGCTCTCTAGTTGACGAAACTCGATGGCTTGACGGTGCCGCAGGTGCCGCAGGTGCATACCCCGGTAGTATAACCGGTTTCACCGCTACCAATGATAACACTATCAACAACGCCGGTGGCTCAATGAGAATGGTTACAGTGAGAGTTCAAGCAAAGGCCGCCGCAGGTGGTAGCATTATTTTCTCAACTGACACAACTTCAACAGATGGTCAAGACGGAACACCTGTGAGCAAAGTTATTGCAATAGTAGGTAGAAATGATAGAGTAGCACATACAATTGTAGGAACAATTGATGGAACAGACCCTCTAAAGATTAACCTAACACCATCTAACGCCGCCGCAGACAGTGACTTAACAGTTCTACTAATGTGAGGTGGGCTAATTGCCTACAGTAACCTATAGAGGGGCTTATTACGAATCCCGAATGGTCGGCTCTAAGGGAGTTTGGATAAGGGGTAAACCTACCGAAGTTTCTCAAGAGTGGCTTAACAAGTGGCGAGACACATTAGATACTAGAACCTTCCTTATTGAAGGCGATGAAGGAGAAACTGTTGACTTGAAAGATGACGGTATACCGGATATTGCATGGGCTAGGAAAGATATTCTAAAGTGGCTTAAAGATAATGAAGTTAAAACAGGCGCAGGTTATCTAACTAAAACGGCGGCTTTGGATTTAGTGAAATCTCATTTGAATCCTCCTATAGTTGAGGAAGATTTAAGTCAAGTAGAAGATACCATAGAAACAGGAAGTGAAGAATAATGGCAGTAACCATAGACCCAAGACCGACAGTGTTCGGAGATAGAATGATTATAACAGGAAGGTATGAAGCAGGAGATACTGTTATAGATTTGTCCTCTCAACTCGCATCAATTGATGCGTTTATAATTAATCCTTCGGATGGTAATCCTGCATCACTCGATGGTGTGTTAGACCCGGCTAACGGTACTACTTATGCTGATGGGCAATTAACTGGTTTTGACCAAGGCAGAATTCTAACTGCTGCTTCAATTAAAATACTACCCCCCGTTAAAACTCAAACTGTTGTAGCCGGAACTTTCTTAGCAATTGGTCGCCGTTCTTGAGGCGATTTAAATGGCGAAAACATGCACAATACTTGGTCCGTTTGCACAAGCAGACTTTAATAATTCTACTAAAAGAACCGCAGTACAAACCGCTATTGTAGCGGCAATAGGTGCTAATGCCCCTGTATCAGCAGACCCACATGTAATACTTGGTAACATATACATATTCGTGACCACATCTTGAGGTGGTTAAGTGGGTTTTGATTTACAAAAATTAGACCTTAGCGACCTAGTGAGAGCAAGTAAGCAAGGTGTCAAGTTAGACACAAATTCTGCCGTAGCAGATAGTGAACACCCACTAAAAGGTGTCACAGGTAGTCAAAGAAATAGAAATAAAAATATAGGTGATATACTTAACATAGGTTCGGGTACAAGATGTACGCACTGTGGATTTCTACATTTTATGTGGAGAGCAACATGCGCTACATGTGACAAACCTATGGAATATAATCTAGGACATAGAGATGACGAAAACAGGATGTAATAATATGAGTAGAATATTAATCAAGATGCCAATGAAACCACATAGACAAAAAGTGCTTACACCGGATGGACAAGAAGTTCGTCTACAACAGTTTGCTAATCGTATGGCGGCGAATGAACTAAGAGGTGCAGGTGGAGATGCACAAGGAGAACAGTTTACTTCTTCTCGTGACAAACTCATGCGTGACATGGTAGCCAACCCCGAATCACATAATATCAAATTCATGGGCGAAAGAGTACCTTTTGAGGGGCAAAACCTTGAAGAATCTCTTTCTATGCCCAATGTAGAAGGTGAGCAAGCCGCTATTGATGGTCAGTTTGCAGGTGAAGAAGAGGGAATATCGGGTAAAGATATGGAAGAAATATTAGCAGAAGAAGATGCTGATGAAGAATTTAAAACGGGAGAGCGAGGCTCGGACAATACCGTTATTAGAGATAGAGATGATACTTTCAATCCCGATAGAGAGGCTGAACACATGCGTCGTATCATGACTTCTCGTAATGTAATTATGCGTGATGCTTGGAGTGTATTGAAACAATCTTGATGAGGGGGTCTAATGTATGCCAGTAGTATTCAGTCCCGGCGAGCCGGAAACTC
>JGI24006J15134_10002173_pt1 | contig 10986 bp, 14 predicted proteins | sample LinPmetageLP53_FD_15134 | JGI IMG/M metagenome (IMG submission 15134) | reverse complement strand
GTATACGTTAATAAAGCTTTACCTCCATAAACTGCATCAACCTGATCAATAGCATCACTTACATCAGGATGTAAATCTCTATATTTAACATCATCAATAGTGTGGTATCCTGTATCTTTTTCTCCTCCATTTTGATATTGTCTTACTCCCCCCGCTTTTTTCCATGGCACTCTCGTATAATCATTTAAATCATCTGAATATTTATAAAGACGAAAATTATCTAGACCTCTATTATATGGTTTTAATACACCTGCTCCACCACCCTTTGTACTAAAATTACGAAAATGAGCATTACCAAGAGATGGTTGAAAATCTGATAAAAGACTATTTTTTGGTGTCATTAAATACTCGGCATTACTTTTAAATCCTGGATCTCCAGATTTCCAAAAAGTTTTACCTCTATTAAAGAATGGTCCTTGGTATCTATTACCAATTGAATTTACATTAAGATCATCAAATACTTTCATTTTATTTTCAAAAGATGTAGGATCTATAATTTCACCTTTTTGTCTAATGGTTCTTGTACTTATGGCATCATCAACACCTGCTCTGTTTACTTGTCTTACAAATTGATCAGAGTCTATATTTAACTTTAAACCTCCATCCTCAATCATTTTTTTTGCTGCATCAGGATCCTCTTTAAGAAGTTTTTTAATCTTTTTGTCATTTCCAATTGTACTTTTATATTTTTTAGGATTTACATCATTTAACTGTTTTAATTGCTTATGCATATCCCCACCTCCAGGAGTTGCCTTCAGATTTTTTGTATTTTTTAATTTTCTACTATTTTTAATCGAGTTTCTAAGTAGACTACCTCCCCCAACCAATGTTGTAGGATCTAAACCTACATTTACAGCAAATGCTCCATAAGGATTTTCTATACCAAGGGCATCAGAAATCATGGGATTTGTATTACTAAAATCAGTATAATAATCATCTTTACTACTATATTTATATTTATCATTTTCTATCACAGACTTAAGTTGGGCATTCTTACGTATATTAAGATCTTCAGATAGAATAGCTGGTGTATTCATTTGGTTAGTTTCACTATTATATGTATATTNTATAGGNTTAGAATGATCTAATCCATAATTCCATTTACCTTGTTTATAATATGTTTCTCCTTTTTTTATATCTCCCGTCCATTCCCCAGTTTTATTATTGTACCATAAATTTTCTCCCCTTACATCTCCTTGTGGTAAAGTTTGATCTTCACGCGCTACACTAGGTGAATATGTGGACATATTTGGAAGTCCATGATCTTTATCAACCAGTTTCTTGTACCACCCTGTAGATGAAGATACCAATGCGTTTAAAGGACTGTATGTATCTACAACTAATGGGTCTACAGGATACTCACCTGTTATTTTATTTATACCGTAAGCCATTACATCTCCAGTCAGCATTTTCACAAAATCTATTGGTGCTGTAAATAAACCTCCTGTATACTCACTTACTCTTTTCTGACTTGCCTTACTTATTTCTGTATGATACCTTTTTGTATTTTCTTTATTTTTATAGAGTGCGTTAAAAGACCCAACCTCATCTACATCGTATTCAGGATGGTCGGTAGACATACTTTGAAGTCTCTCTTGTTCTAATTGATAAGGTAAACCATAAGGACCAACTAGTTTAGCATATCTCCACTTACCAGTATGATCTTTTTGATTTTGTTTTATTTTTTGTGATATATTTGTCCATTTAGAATTAAATTCCTCATGAGGAAAACTACTTATTGGTTTACCAACTTCAATTGTAACTCCATCATTTGTTGATGTTTGAGATTGACCTCCTAAGATCTCTTCATTAGCTTCATCTATTTTTCTTTGTTTCTTTGTTCTAAATAAATTTTTCAGAAATCCTCCTTCTTTATATTGAGAAGGAGTTTCTACAACTGTACCTTCTTCATTCCCCATGTTTAATTCTTTTATTCCTGGGGGAACTTTATCATAACTTCTTACAAGATTACCTTCTCGGTCATATTTTCTCACATCTATAGAAAAATCCATACCTTTGGTATTAAAGTCTCCTTTAGATTCTGGGAAAGACATTGCTGTATTCCCATCTGACCCCCTTAAACCTTGTTCTTGTTGAGCTTCGGTTTGTGCACTTTGACCCTTTTGAACATTAGCTTGATCTATTAACTTAAACACAGGAACATTACTCCCTTGTGTTATAGCATCTTTTAATATTTGCATTTGCTCTTCTGGAGTCAGCATTATTTACCTGGAGTTTTTTTATTTTTAGCTTTAGCTATTCTTTCTTTAGATTTAGTTTCTTCTCTTTTAATAGTTGCTGTACTTCTATTAGTTTCAGCCTTATCTTTATGATCTTGAGCTTTAATATCAACTTCTCTTTCTTTGATGTCTAATTCCCTCATACCTTTAGCTAAGTTTAATTGAGCGTTAGTATCATTATCTCTTGCATGAATCATAGCAACTTTAATTTGAGTTTCTCTATCTTTCTCTTTATTCATATTCTCATTTTCAGCTTCTTTTGCTTGTTGTTCAAGTTTAGCCTGCTCCATTTGTTGCTGAGCTTGTTGTTGCTGTTGTTCTAATTCTTGTTGAGTTTTTTCAGCTAATTTAATTTTATGTTTAATTTGAGTAAAACTATCAGAATCAAACATCTCTGTTATAGTAGATGCCGGTACCCCATTCTGAATCATTGATTGAGAAAGTTGTTTAACCGCTTCTAATTTATCTTGTTCTTTACCAGAGTCTGATAAGAATATACCATATTCAGATTCCATGTGTGATAAACTATTTAAATCTAAAAAATCTGTTGTTCCATCAGGCATAACATACATAGTTTTCTTTCCAGCTAACCATGCTTCTTTAGAGTAATCGACCATACTTTGTAAATCTCTTTGCTCCATTCTATTAAATTTACGGAATAAATCTTCAGTAATATGAGAAGATTGTACAATAGCTTGTTGTGATGTAGCCTTACCTTCATAACTACCTACTTGTCCTTGTCTTTGTCTATTTACTCCAGATAATTTTTCCCATTCTTGCATTATAGCTTCTAATAAAGTAATATATTGCTCTATTGTTTTAATAGATAAATCCATTACTGTTTGATGTTGTGGATTTAATTGAATACCTTCTTTATTATAATCTACCCAAGCTATACCAGAGCCTTCAACATAATACATAAACTTATCCATATCCCATTTTTTAGGGATCATATTAATATCAAATTGCGCAATTGTATCTTTACTTTTTGCAATAGAAAGTTCTAATCTATATTTATATATATTATAGTTTAATTGATAAGGTATACCTAATTTTACTAAAGATATATTTGAACTATTTATATTAGAATATCTAATACCGTTAATTGGGAGTTTACAAGTAGACATGTTATCTAAAGAATTTCTTTGATTAACAACAGGATGTATTTTAATGTACATTCTCCCATCTATTCTTGTTCCTTCCCATACTTCATTAACCCATTTCCATTCTAATTTAGCTCCCATTTCTCGAAGTTCATTAGGTAATTTAAATCCGTCTTCTACAATTTTCTCTTCCATTGCTCCTGTTTCAGGGTCAATAAAATTTAAGAATCCAATTCTTTTTCTAGATTTCCAATATACCTGAATTACTTCTATTAATCTATTTCTATAAGCATTAGGATCTTTACCTGAAGAATCCGCATATAAAAGATATGAATCTGCCTCCATATGTCTTGGTTCTTCTAATTCTGTAATTTGTTGGTCACTTAAATACTCATAAAAACTATCTATTACACTTGATGCATGAATATATTTTCTAGTTAAAGCCCAATCTCCATCTTCTACAAAATCTAAATCTGGATCAAGATCATAATCTACATCAATTGGATTTAGTACCTCATAAAAAGGTTCATTATTTCTAACACCTCTATGTGTATATACCTCTCCAGCAACTAAAAAATGAAACCAAGCTTTTTGAAATTTATCATGTATTTCTTGACTGTGCATGATATAATTTAACGCCTGTTGTCCTTTAATTGCTCTATTGTCTACATAACTAGCTTCAAATTGATCTGCAATACTTTTAGGGAGTTCAGGATCTTGTTCTTGTCCTTGAAAATTTCCATTTTTAATTAACTCATTAGCAAATTGTTTTTGAAAACTTTGATATATTAAATCGCTTTTTGCTTGTTCTTTAGTAGAAACAGCATCTGCATTTTGTACTGTAACAGTGAAATTGAGAGGCCTTTTGGATTTCTCACCTAATAAAAGGTCGACGATAGGTTTAATTATGGGATAATTACGCATCTGAGAAGGGAAATTACTACGGCTTTTACCATAAGGTTTTAGCACATATTTGTAATCCGCCTCGTCAATTACACCGTTATAGTATTCATATAATGATTGTAAAGATTCTTTTCTAGTACTTCCTGAACTACGTCCAGAATTAGAAAGATCTATGTAAGCTTCTACACAAGCTTCTTTCCATTTTTTAGTTTTTTTAGACAAAGGCAATTTCTGCCTTGGTATTTTATCATATCCCATAATTTACAAATTTACTTAAATTTACTTTTACTTTTACATTTAGAATAATTTATACGATTGTTTTATAAATATAACATTATAAATAATCACAAATATCGTATAAACTGTACTTTAATGTTAATTCTTCTCCTTGTTCTATTTTTTTTATTGTTTTTAGTCTTTTATAGTCTGTATTTTCATCATCATCTATTAGCTCACAATTAGGCTTATCTGAATGATTTATAAAACCCCCTAAAGGAGTTCTAATCCAACTATGTTGAAAATTAGGGTCATAAACATGACTTATACCTATAACCACCTCTCCCGGAATATCTTCTATAGCGAGAATCCCTGCTCCATGAATTTGTGATGGACCTATTGCTAAGTACTCCGGTAGAGGGTTATAAGGTTCTTTGTCTTTACATTTTTCCATTTAATAATAATTTTTATCAAACCACTTATCTGCAGCTCTGTCTTCTAATATATCTTTGACTTCTGAATTATATAATTCTCTTGTATGATACATTCCAATCATTAATGCCATTACACGGTCAAAGTTACCATGATGATTAAATTTAATTAGCTCTGTCAGTAAAGCGGGATCATATATTTTGTGCAAATTTAATAATTGTTTTCCATTTTCATCTGTATTTCTTACAGTATTTAACCAATCACGTATATATATTTCACCTTGACGCTTTCTAGCCTCAGTCATATGCATACCATATTGCCTCTTTACTGTCTTACTTCGTAACTCTCTTTTATCTAACATTTCAAATTCTTCTTGTAACTTATGTAACTTTCTATACCGTTTTGCATACGCTATAACTTCACCACGATCATTCTCAAATCCTATCTTACATCCATAGTAATCTGCTAATAAAAATATATTTCTATTATAATCATCTTGTGTATGTGGCCTCCCTACATATGACGCTACAATAATATCATCTGGTTGTGATAAATTATTAGGTCGTTTTAATACATATGCTGCACCTAATGAACTAGAATCTGCTGATTGATTTTGTCCATAAGGGTCATGACAAATTATATACATATTTAGGGGTACTTGTTGTTTTTGATTTTTATAAGGAGCTTCGTATATAACTACAGCCCCTGTAGTATCATCATCTTTTCTATGTGGAAACTTTATAACTTGTTTTAAATCTCCGTCTGGTTTAAATTTAACTTTTGCCTTAGAATCATGATATAATCTCCCTACAGTACCTATAGCATGAAGATTATTAGCTTTTATATTATTATACTGCTCTTGTAATGATGCTACATCAAATAAATTAGAAGTAACTTGTAATGTAGCTTCTTGAGGAGAGAAAGGGTGCTCCGCTATATATTGATCTAGTGATTTTGCATCCGCAGCACCCTTCTTTTTTTCCCTCATTTCAGTTTCATATTCAATAGCTTTTTTACCTAAAGAATTACCTTGTTCATCTATAAATCCATCTAAATTTTTTTGTATAGGTATAAAATAACCACATGTACTCCCCATAGCCCCTTCATCCCATACATTTTCATAATCCATACAATCATATGCAGCTGGATTATAAAATATTTCTTCCATTGCTTCAAAGTCAGCTCCTTCTGTACCACCTGTACCAAAAGCAATCATAAGTCCTAATGTTTTAGCTCCCTGCCTCATCGTAGGCATAGTTACCTCCCATGCTTTTAATAATCCTGGGAAAGAACCAGCTTCTTCAAAGAATACAAGTTCACCTGCTTTACCCCTTACTTTATCTGGATTATCTTTTAAAGACACCCCCATAATCTGAGACTTCATACCCATTTCAATCTCAATACCATTAATTTTCTTTTTATATCCAGACATTTTACTCATTTCTCTATCTCTTAATCTAGGTTGAGCCCATGCAGTATTATCATCTATAAATGATAAAAATTCCCATGCTTTAGATAAAAGTCCATCACCAATTAAGTATTCTTTTTGTCCTGCAAATACAAAGTTTTTTGAGTTTTTTACAAAGAAATAATTACGAGCTAACATAGATCCGGCTTTATAAGAGTACCCCTTACGTCTAGCTTTAAGCACAATCATATGCCTATTTTCTGCTCTAGCCTTATCTATTTCTTGAAAGTATTCCCAATCTCCATCATAAAAAGCAGGGAATGTTCTCTCACGTTTAGATTGTATAGTACCATCTGGTAATACTTCATCTATCGCTCTATCAATAGGACAATAATTTAAATAAAAATAATGAAATCCAGTAATATGTAATTCATCTATAGTGTGCCCATATAAACACTTTTTACGTTCATTATCCCAGAAATCATAATAATCTTTTGTTCCTGGGAGAAAAGATGTGTAATATCCTGTATTTATAAAAGTTATTGCGGCTTCTCTAGCTCTATCTGTGTTTTTAAACATTGATTCTTAATTTTAACTAATTCAGAACATTTTTCATATTCTTCTGTAGTTGTAAAATATTCTATTAACATGTCTATTATATCTGGGGATCTTCCGTCTTCCTCTACAGGATCAAACGGTAAATGAAATTCATCTATAACGTGTTCATCTAATTCATAGAATATATCGTCTAAAGTTTTTTTTCTAGTTATTAAATTATAAGCATTTTTCATTGCTTTTTCATACATTTCTAAATCTTCTAAAAAGTCCATTACATACTATATTTATTTACTTCTACTCCACCTCTATTAGTGTTTGCAGCTTGTTCTTCTTTCCTAACTATATCTTCTAGTCTTGTTAATCCATCTACTACTTTCCCCATATTAGACAAGTTAGCTATTAAATCTTTTGCATGAAATATAGGTTTACCGTGATCATCCATCATAGTTAAATCTATATCTCTAAAATATTTTTCTAATTTTACTATTGATTCTTTAGCTGCTTTTAATAGCCTAACAGCTGAGGTTTCAATTAATTGTTCATACTTATCACACGCTCCTAATACTTTTGCAGAAGGAGTCCATTTATTTTTCTCTCCAAATATACTATTTTTTACTTCAATTTTACGTTGTTCCCATTCATATATTGAAAATGGTGACTTATGATCAATCATAAAATATGTATATGCTAGTTCATCTACTTTTAAATCTTTAAATGCTTCTATAGATAAAGCATATGGACTAGGAATTCCTTTATTATTATCTATCTGTATCAGGTTCATATGTTTTATTTTGCATTTCTTTTTTTCTTTTTTTCATTACTTTTTTAATAGTCTTATTTTTCTTTTTTAAAAATTCATCATTTCTACTATTAAATAAAATAGAAATTAAATTAGGGTACTTCCAAGGATTTAAAATTTCTTTTACTTTAGCTTCTAAAAAAGGTATTACTACATATATTTTAATATATGGATCTTTATATTCATGCAGATAAGACCAAATTAAATATCTGTGATTCCCATCTTTAAGTGTATATCTAGGTAATTTACAATTTCTTCTATGTCTGTATGTATCATAAACTTGTAAAGGTTTATGTATTCCATGTTTTCTTATAGATTCTTCTAATTTGTCCCATGGGTAGTTTTTATCCCAGTCTGTTTTTATATCAGGATATGCATTTTTATTAAAACCACAATAGATTTCACTTAAACGAACTGTTTTAAGAGTACTAAAATAATACTGGTGAATATTTTTATTATCTCTATATAGTTTACATCTTTCGTCGACCTTAAAGTTATTATAAGAATGAAATACTACTTTTGATAATCCTGATACCCAAATTAATTTATCAACAATTATAAGGATAAAGGATCTTAACTTTTCTTTTATAAATAACTTATAACGTTCCATCCTTTAATTTATTTATATGTTCTCTTCTTTTAGGATTTACAGAGAACTTTCCAAAATAGGGGAGACGTATTGTTTCAAACTTTCCTTCTTTCATTGTTTTCTCTATATATTTAAATTGATGATTTACTATTTCTTCAATTTTTTTAAGGGACATATCATATTTATTAGCTAAATAATATATTATTAATTTCTTATCCTTTATCATCATCTTGTTTTGGCCATTTATTTTTTGGACAATCTGCAGTCTTCCATCTAGCTTTATGTTCTAATAAACACCCACATGCTCCACATCTCATTGATGATTTTTTTAAATGTTCACAAGCATTACACGTATCTAATCTAATTGCATACTCTTCTGCAGATATATTGGGGGCACCTTCTTTTATATATTTTGTTAAGTCTTTAGTGAATGATTTTATCATCCCTAATATAGTCGGGGCTTTCTGTTCTTTCATATTCGTCTATTTTTACGGTTATTAATTCTCCTTTAGAGTCTTGTACAATAAGTATTTCATATATATCTATACTGTAATAACTTAACACTAATCCAGGAAATATCATCATCTATTAATAGTAATTTCTACCATATCAGTATCCGGATTTAAAAACGGATTAAGTTTATAGATAGTATCACTCATTAACAATGCTCCTTTATCTTTAAATTTCTTAATATAGTTATTCAAAGTATTATAATCTTTAATACCAACCATATTAGCTACTTGTTTTTTGTTTTTAACACTACATATATTTACCTCTTCAGTAATATTATTAACATCTATAAAAGATGACAATATACTTAACTCTTTATTAGTTAAATCAAATATACCGTTCCATAATTGTACATACTTATAGGTAGTATTAATATTAACTGTTATTTTTCTTTTTTTCATATCTTTGTTCTTTATCTTTTATTAATATCTCTTTTAATTTTCTATCACCATACATTGTTCTAGCATTTTCAGCTTTAGAATATTCTTCAGGATTAAATATACATTTAACTTCTCTAAGTAACCCTTGTTTATCTCTTTTAACTATCCATCTTCTTAATGGATATGTGTCTGTCTTTAAAAATGTTTTTAGAAAACTCATAATTTAATTTTATTTCCAGTTCTTAAACATATATATTTATTTTTAGTTGTAAACAACCTACGTTTACAATCTTTATTATGTAAACCTATATAATGTAAAAACTTATAATTTTTTAATAATTTTTTAATCATCTTTTAATGTTATAATAGCTTCTCCGTTTTCAAACACTATTTTTGATGTTTTAGATTGTCTGTTAAACTCCTCTACATATTTTTCAATATTTTCTCTAGATGTTAAAAAAGATAGAAATACTTGCAGCTCTTTACGAGCTATAAGAAACTTTTCTTGTATTATCTTTGATTTTTCTGCAGATTCTAAAAAAGCTTGAAAATCATCAATAGATATAGTGACAGATCCTTTTACCATTTCCCTAATAACTGATGTTCTCCTACAATAAGGTAATCCTTATCTTCAATACGTGCTTTTATAGCTTCTGTTCTAGGATCTACCATAACAGTATCCCCAACTTTAGAGAAAGTGCACATAGGACCAATAGCCATTACTTCTAATAAATTAGATCTTTTAGCATTTGCTTGTGCAGTTGTCTCATCTAATATAATACCTGCTTCTGTTTCAGTGATAGTTGGGTCTGGAAGGACAACCCACGATCCGTTTGGTTTAAATTTCATAGTCTATATATTTTTTTACAAAGATATAAACTATTTTTTTATAAATCCAAATATTTCTTATAATTTTTTCAATAGGGTATAACTTTCCCCCTTAGAAAACTTTTTCAAACTTGGATTTCGTCTCTAGCAGTGCTCCTTTTTACAGGGACCCAAGGATACTAATATTGGTGTTAATTCACCGCACTTACCTGTGTGCTCATTGTACCCTAACTAGAACTTATACACTCGTTCTTTTGCAATTACCGGAGAAAACTCTATCTCTATTTGAGACTACAATCCGATGTCTAATCCCGTTTTTGGTTACTGGGGGATGATAATATTGCGGTGCAAATATACAAAAAAATCTAAAGAAGCAAAGAAAATACCAAAAAAAATTTTAATGGGGGAATCTGTGAACGTGTGAACCTCCTCATTAAGACACCCCGGCTAGTGTTGGGGGTTTAGGGTACCCCCCACAAATAATATTAACCTATCCTAATCAAAATACTTTTAATTATGATAATAGAACAAGGAACAAGTGTCTTCCTTTCCAAGAAAGGAAACCACATCGTACACCAATCATCATCACTTAACTTGACTGAAGGTCAAGAAAGTTCTGATAGTGTAACTCAATTAGTTAAGACCGAGGGTCTTACTAAAGAACAGACACAACAAGTTATTAAACTGATGAAAGATGGGAAGTTCACCATCACCAGTTCAATCAACTAAAGATAAGGGGAGTAATCCCCTTTTCTTTTCACTATATAGGTGGGGATTGACAACAGTGTTGTTGACAATTCGGAGGGTGGGGTGGACATATTCTCCATACAACGAAGGTGTCCCGTGAATATCTCCTCAGGGGCGAGGAGAAACCGAGAACTTGTAAGTGTGTCTACCACTCCTCATTCACCACTTTTTACCACAATTTGACACTTAACTAGAATACTAATATAATACAATATAACACAATCATAAAGAATAGTGAATGGAGTGTGCATACTCTCCTCTTCAGACGAGCCG
>JGI24006J15134_10002171_pt1 | contig 10994 bp, 13 predicted proteins | sample LinPmetageLP53_FD_15134 | JGI IMG/M metagenome (IMG submission 15134) | reverse complement strand
CGATGAGTATGAGGAAGGGTTCTCCTTCACTGAACCAACGGAGACAGAGAGATATCGTGAGGCTAGGAGGAAGTTCAATGAGCTATTGAGAAAGTACTCTGACAAGATGGTGGATCAAGACAACCAACATCCAGAGAGATCTCATAGTTTAACTGAGAGCGATGAAGTATTCTGGAAGGCTCGTCAGTTGGTTAAGATTAAACAAGAGGAAGACGGAGTAGCGATGCTCACCCTTGGGTAGTAAATATAAAAACGAAATAATAAACAAAATAATTAAAAATGTGCGAAAAAGAATATAGTATTGGAGTTTATGAGATTCAGTTCTTCCTACAAGATGAAGACGGGCAGCCTGTATTAGACGGGAAAGGAGCGTTCAAAAAGTTTTATGCTCCGAGCTCAGATTTTTCTGACTGCGGTCTTACCGAGGGGCTAGAGATAGACGACCTGAAAGAGATTGAAGATATAGAATGGACTTATGAGGAAGCGACCAGAAACAAAGATGGTACGCTCAACCACATGTTTGGTGATGTGCCTAAAGACCTTGATAAATTAACTACGATTTATAGGGAGGCAACGAAATGATGATACTAACTGGAATAATCGTATGGATATTTGTAGTAGTCGTTGCACTAAAGTTCTTCGCTGCCTCTTCAGAGGTACGCAGAATAGAAGACTTAAATAAAATACATAAAAATAAAATAGATAAAGATAATGAATAAGAAATTACAGAACCATATGTTTGATGTGGCGTTCACGTTAGAGTCTACCAATGACTGGAGACAAGTAACTAACGGAGAGGTAATCACGGCTCTAGCTAAAAGGCTAGATGCTTTACGAGAAGAGTACAAAGATTCAAGAGACCGAGTACATGGTGAAGACTTTGGATACAGTGATAGCTATGATGTTAGAGAGGGGGTATCGAAATGAAAAAAGAAACTAAATATCAATCGGTCGTATGGGATTTGACCTATGCGTTAGCAGATGAGAATGGAGACTATAAGCATGACGCTTATGGTAGAGTTATGGTATACGATTATCCAGAAGATGATTGTTCTATCATTGAGTTACCCGAACCAGACAAGTTAGAGTGGAGGGATGATCACTATGATTATTCTTTTGCACCTAACAGTGAGATAGGGATCGTACTATCAAAAGAAGATATAGATCCAGACAATGAGCTAACAGAGAATCAATGGCGTGAGTGCGTTAGCCGTATCAACAGAGGCAAGTTTGAGTTGGATTATATAATCGAAGATGTACAAGATTCTTGTGAAGCAATCGTAACGGAGATGGAGGTATCGAAATGAAAACAAGAGTACATATAAACCAACACAAGATCCGTAGCAATGCGAAGACAGGAGACAGAGAGCCTGTCATTACAGTCAAGACATACAATGACAATACCTATTGTCATTCCGTAAATATAACTGAGCCCTGTACCATCATCTATTCACCAGACAAACCGCTATCGTGTGGTGCTAAAGTGTGGATCGAGACAGAGGGACAAGTAATCTGTAACGAAGGGGTAATGGTATGAGGAACCCACTGGTAGTAGAAGTAGAAACTAAAGATGGTTCTGTTAGGAACGTGATCTTAACTCAAGGTTCAGACATTAAGAACTTCTTTAGAATAGATGATAACATCTCTTACTTCTTTGATAGAGATGAAGCCACCGAACCGAACGACCTATTAGGTCAGGCAGTTTTTGGAATGAGAGAACACGAAGGAGATATTATAACTAAGATAAGAAACGCTAAAGAAATATAATGGCTACAGATTTAAACAAAGCAATACACAGAGCTGTCGAGATAGATGGCGAATCATATGTTGTTTCATTAGAACCTAACCCACCGAGGGTGACGCTCAGAAAGAAACGCCATAAGAACTTAGCTAGTGAAACCGCCCTTGCAGATTTACTAGAGGAGGAAAAGGATGAGGTAAACGATAGGGCTTGGAAGGAGCAAGGATGGGATTATGAATCAATCGGTGATTACAAACCATCTGATATAGATTACATTCATCCGAGTGACCTAAAGATGTGGGCGAAGTACAGCTTCCCAAAGTTTAATGACGCATGGCTCAAGTACCAGTCTGCTGTAAAGAAGAAACAACTAGCCGATATCCTGTGGCATACAGACGGCTCAATAGAAATAGCAGTTAGACCAGAGTAATATGAATAAATCACAAAGGAATGCAAAAGCAAAAGCAAAAGGCTTACGTAATGCGAGCCGTAAAAATAAAGTAAATAAAATTAAAAATACGGAAAAGAAAACTCCTACTTACAGCAATGAGGAAGCATTCGTAGCAGATTTTCGTGGTCTGAATATCTCGACTAGAACTAAATATATGATCAATCCATTCCTTAAACTTAGCCGCTTTGCAACTGTTAAAAAAAGAAGATGATGATATACCCGATACTAATAATAGGTGTTTACCTATCTGTAATAATAATTTGTTTCCGTCTTTTACAACAGATGAAGAAGCAAGAACAAGAGCTACGCAAACACTATGAGCGTAATCTAGAATATAAACGGAGACTGAATAACTTATCAGAAAGAATGGAGGAACTAAACGATGCCGAGCAATCACATATCAAATGAACCATACCATGAGTGGCTACGAGATGTAGCCACAAGCAAGCCTAAATTATTCACGCATGATTTCAGCGTCATGTTTTCAGTAGACTCCCTGCACCTTGATCCTTGGCTCATTGACGATGAGGTATTGGTAGCTTACCTATACAAAAGGATTAAGGAAGCCAGAGAGAGTGGGGCTTTCAAGGATATATTAGAACACGAACAAACAATAGAGGAATAAGATGATAATAATATTCGGAATATTAGTTTGGTTTATATTGGTAATACTCATATTAAAGTTCTTCTCTGTCACTTCTGATATTGGTAAACCTACACACAAAAAATATAAAAACGATGTTTGATTTTGGTAATGATACTGGTAAGTATACTGAAGAGGCTATCACTTTCAAAAACAGTATTTATCTTGCATGGAGTCGATTAGGAGCCTCATCTGAAGGGTATCTTGTATCAAGAGAGACTCACACCGTAGAGCCTGATGATGAAGAGTTATTTGAGAACTCATTGTATGAATTTGGATCTGCTTGTGTCCGACTACCAAGCACTTCACCACAAGAAATACGGAAAGCCGTCAAGAATCCTGTATCCTGAACCCTGACCCCTTTACTCTGAGCTAGGAATAAAGCTAGAGGAGAACTCTGGATGAGGCATCTTTCATAGTGGTGTCTTTGATGAACACCTAGTTCAGAGTAAAGGGGTCAGGGAATTTTCGCTATTGCAATTAGATAGTTTTTCAAATATTGTTAAAGACCATGAATGTTTTGAGAATATACTTTGAAGAGTATCAACTCTTAATGTCCATGCAAACTAAACAAAGAAAAGTAATGCCAGAGACATTCAGAGTTCATCCTATCTTTAGAGATGAACATGGTGAAGACCCCAGAGTGGGGGAGGCAATCGATATGTCTCTGCAAGAAGCTAAGGTAATCCTACCGAAGCAGTACTTCCATGAAACTTAAAAACTATATTAAGACTGATAATGATAGTGAATACGAATGGATCGCAATGCTTAACAAAGACAACTCATATGAGATCGTTGGCAGTGTTAAGGGATCTAGAGTATTACTATATCGTGGCGAAGGTAAACAAACTAGCTTGAGTTACTTCAAGCATCTGGCTCACAAGCACGGATCTATTTCCGCAACGATACCTTTCAGCAGTTTAGCAATAGCTTAATAATCAGCGTGATCAAAATACTGTGGGTAGTTTTTAAATACACTATCCAATAGTTTTAATCTCCGTAAGTACTGAGCTTCCTGCTTTTCATCATAGCGTTCTCTTAACTTTTTCTTGAGTCCTTTATGAGTTTCAGCAGGTGTCTCTGTTCTACCTGCCATGATTGTTTTGTACCTACGCTTACCGAACTGAGAACTCTTTACCAAAGAGGACATCTGTTGATCTGTCATACCCGACATAGCTTGTAAATGTTTTAGGGTATGTGCTACTTCTTTATCTAAACGAATCCTATGATCTATTTCTTTATGGACAAGTTCCTTAACGTCATCGTCACCCATAGGGGCTCGTCCTAATACAGCATTCTTCCTGAGTGATAACTCTTGAGTCTCCCTCCTTATATCATATAGATATCTCCGTATGTTATTTGATAGGTCTAACGTAAATTCTTTGGCAGGTAGTATTTCTTTACCCATCCTAAGTAAAGCATCTTCCAGTTGGTTAGTTCCCATAAGGGTAGCTGCTTCTGATATAGCTCTGAAAGTCCTTGGTTCAAATGCTTCTTTCCATAAGAAGCTTAATCCTTTAGCAAAAGAATCTTCGGCTGTATCTCTTTCCAACCAGATCTTCTTATCTGTTTGTGGATCTCTATTATTTAGTAGGCTAGTAAATGCTCCTGCAAATATTTGTTGATCTAAAAATTCATCAGCAAATAAAGTCTTTGCAAAGGTTGCCCCCATAGAAGCAGCACTCTCTCCCTGTAATCCTTTCTCTAATGATCTAAGGAAAGGATCAACTATCAAAGAGTATGGATTGATGTACGTCATATCAATGGAACGATATTCACCATCCCTTTTATATAAATAGTAGGTATGTTTTCTTAGATAAGAAACCAGTGTCCTCCTTAATGCTTCATCTTCATCATCGCTGATATCAGATAGCATCCGCACCACAACAGGCAAGAAGGCAGATGCTCCTACAATCGTACCGAAGTTACCTGCTAGTCTTTTGAAACCTCTCTTTCTTATGACAGGGTTAGTATCATTTATCTCGTTGTATATTAACTTAATAGAATTAACTGTGATTCTAATTAACTCACCTTTGAATCGAATGAATGGTGCTAACATTAATCCATAAGGAGAAGCCGCTAATCCTTTTACAAGGGGGCTTGCTTCGCTGTATGACTGGGCAGTCCTCTTAACTTTTTCAGCAGCTAAGAACATAAGCTCTGAATCTGAAACATCATATGGATTGTTTTCCATCTTAATGTCACGAGCTTCTTTCAAAACCTTTAGTTCATTTTCAAAGTAATAAATTTTATAGAAGGAATCCATAGTAGCTGACGCAGATTTCAGACCCTTGAATAACTTTCCAATTCCCTTGTCCTCATCTTTCAGTAATCTCCTTACTACATTCTCCTCCTTATTTATATCTTTATGTGCAACTAACTCTCCAGTTATTTCATCTAACTCGTTGAGCATATCTTGTGGTGCAGTGTTACCAAAGATTAATTCGTCTAGCATCTTAGGACGGAGTTCATCTTCTAATATGCCTAACCTTTCGAGCCTTGAATAGTAAGGGTCTATCTGTTCTGGTTCCATATAACCATCAAAGAAGAATCCTCTCTTCCTTTTCATTTCTTGCCACAGAGCTTTGGACATTTTAATCGGGGCTAATATCCCCTGCGCTGGTGCAAAGAATGCCATGTTACCAATAGCGTTACGCTCGTAGAATCCTATCGAGCCTAGTGTCTTAGCTCCCATAGCAGTTCCTGTAACTATACCTGCCCACTTTGTCATAGAGTTCGATACTCTTTGTACATCTGTATTAGTTACTTGAGATACATCATTACCCAATTCTTGAAGAGCTTTAGCTAAATCTTTTTTCACATACAAATTACGAGAACCTTTAGAACTTGCATACAATTTAAATATATCAAACTCTGGTCTAGCTCTTGTTTTAAGATCTACCCATAAGTCTTTTTGTCTTTTATTCCCATTCTTATCTACCTCTTCAACATACCTTTTTTCTGTAGGCAGGTCTTTGAGTTGAGCCTCTGTTAGTATCCAACCATTCTCTGGTTTGGTTCCGAACTCTAACATATTTCTTAAAGCAGCAAAGTTAGCTGCTAAGATACCAGTTTGTATATACGTTTTGGATACTGCATCGAAGCCAGTGGTGTCGGCTTCCTTACCCATAAAAGCAACAAGCTCTTCTGGAATGTTTGCTCTTTGTTTTAATTTCTTAGCAGATATTGTAACTGCTGTATCTTTTGATCTATCAAATGTGTTAGGTCTTATATCTGTCCCAGCCCAACCTGCTTGATCTCCCTTCATCCTAGGATCATTTGGATTATACGAATTTAAAAAGTCTATCATCATTTGTTGTATGATGGCTGACTTCCCTAACATAGCTGGGTTATCTTTTACTTTATTTTCTCCCGCATACAACTCTGCTAGGGCTAAATCTTCAGCTTGCTTTTGAGTCTCTAAACCTTCTGCTGGTAAGGATATACCTTCAGGTAATTTAAAGTCTGTCGTATCTTTCTGTAAAAGAATCTGCCCTGCCCTTTCATTAATATAAATCTTTTTAAAGAACTTATAGGCATCCTCTCTTACCTCGCCATACAAAGGATCTTGCATTACTCTGGTAATATAGTCGGGCTCTGTGAATAATCTGTATGACGTAGTTATATAGACCTCCAAGTTGTTATCAATAGTAGCATTCAGTTTTGTATCTCCTGAATCAGTTAATGCTTTTTCCTGTATGGACTTAGACATCGCATCTACTTTTGCACGTAGTGCGTACAGGTGATTCGCTATTTCCCCTTTGGGAGTTCCATCTTCATTGAATCCTCCTAATTTTTCTATAGCATCATGTCTTCTCTTCGTAGCTTCTATCTTTTGTTTGGCATATGCTTTGTTATAAACTTCTGTTCTCCTTGCATCTAGTGCATCTTTAGATCTAATGAAAGTATTATTGATCGCTTGTTCAGCAGCATTAGCTGCTGCTCTATCCATATTAGTTTCTTTTTCAGTTAGTTTTAAGTTACCAATCTGAGCCTGTCTCTCTATCTCTAATTCATCGAAAGCCTCACCGAATATTTTTTCGATAGCCCGTTTAGTATCTTTGTGTAACCTTAACCCGTTACCATCTCCCGTAATGTCTTTGAATAACTGAACAGGTGCATCTCCATCGGGGTACTCTTTGTTTACAAGATACCTCAAAGTCAGTTGGTACTTTTTAACTTCTCTAAATACAGTGTTCCTTACATTGATTTCACTTTGATTTAATTGCCTTAGTCTTGGATCATAACTACCTACAATAGAGTTAAACCATTCTTTGATTCCTTTATACTTACCTCTGTATTCACCAGTAGTTACTATGGGTATGGTTAAAGTGTCTGCTAAGTTTCCGTGTCTTATAAATATAGGGTCGGCTCCTACACCAGAAGATAGTAGTGTACCTTCTATAGCTTCTTCCCTAACACCTTTAGTATCCAGCGCATTCTGTAATGTGTTTAGAGTTTGCAACGGATTCTCTGGGTCGAAGTCAACTGCACCCTGAGTCTTGTACCCTGCACCCATAGCATTGTACGTAGAATGGATTCTATTTAATGCTGCTGATACGTATGGGTTACTTGTATCTCTTGAGAAGAAACCAAACAGTTTATTGAAATAAGATTTAAGATACTTTTTAAATGAACCAAGAACAAAGGCAGCATCAGAAGATTCCCCACCGATTCGAGCTTCTCGCTCCATATCTTGGGCAACTTCCTCTGTGGTAGACCCATCAATAATCCTTTGGAGTTTCATTCTAAGGAACTCATGTCCTAGAATAAACTTTTCTTTATTAACAGTAGCTGCATCATCACTCTGTAGTCTAAAATAAGAGTCAGTACTTTCATCTCTACTGTAATAACTCTTTCTTGTATTTTCTTTTTCTGTCTCAGATAAGGAGTTCCATATTTTTTGAACTTCTCCCTCTTCTAATTCATAGATAGCAGCAGCGTGTATTATTTCTTCTGACACACCAGCTCTAATCATAGCCCTCCTATTCAAAGGAGATGCTCTACGTACTACCGAATCCAACCGATAAGGGTTAATTAATACAACAGTCTGATTATTAATCTTAGCTAATGAAAATGCTTTTCCTTGTTTAAATTTTCTGTCCTGATCCGAAGACATTATCTTAAAGGGCAGTCCAAAAGAATTGGTTGTTATAGCAGCTTCGACTAAATCATTTCTTACTTCTTCTATATAGTCCTCCTCGATCCTTTCATTTATCTCTGTTACAGCTTCCTCTATAGCATTAGTTTGATTACTATCTAAGGTAACTCCTTCTTTTAGTTTACCCTTTCCGAGAGTTAGTTCATCAAACTCTTTGAGATCATACCTTGCATCGGCAGCTTTTTTACTAAGATCTCTGTATGTAGAATAATTATCTAGTAGTATTTTTTTATTTATATCTTCATCACTATTCTGTTGAGTGTACTCAAGTTGATCTAGAGCATTCTTGAAAGTACTAGCTTTAGAAGCTAATGGTGTTAACTCGTTATCTAATTCTTTACGCTTAGTGTCGAGGTTAGTTGTAGACTGTTTCTGTTCTAGCAACTTTACTATTGCAAATTTTATACCATCTAATTCCTTAGATTTTTCTAATCGTTCAGCTTCGACCTTGTCGTATTCCTTTCTCGTATCCTTTATTAAATTAGGAATCTGAGATCTTCTAACTTGTGTTGTTCTATTATTAACCTGAAGGTTACCCCCTTCATTTTTTACTACCTCATACTCAATGGTTACAATAGAGTCCCCATCTTCCAGAGGGATCTCTGCATTTTCTGGTACGAACTTACCTGTTAGTTGCCCATTTATTTCAACCCTTTTGTATCCCCTTGCTATTAGGTACTGTTCTAATTCAAGTTCCCCTTTGTTATATTTTTTTGTGTTACCAAGATGTTCTTTTGTGTCTGCAATAAAAGAAGCTCCTGAGTTTATTGCAGTTACCAAATTTTGATATTCCCCTCTTGGTTGCCACTTTGCAGGATCTGGTTCTGTATCAGAGTTAAGAAAAGGTTTTAATCTGTCGCCTTCTACTTTAGTAGAAGTAGCACGTTTACCCGTTGCCCTTGCAAACTTACCTTTGACTACTGTACGTTTATTAAAAGCTCCGTTCGCTGCTAACATGACTACATCATCAGACGAATAGATACCTGTGTTAGCTTTACCAACAGACCCCCACGCAAGTTTATATCTTAATGAAGATGATTTATGATTAGGTCTTTCTATACCATCTCCAATAAACTGAGTAGCTATAGCTACTTTATCGAGTTCTTTTCCTGTATACTTATTAGCAGCTAAATTTTTGTTAACTCTCTTTATTTCCTCAGTGACCTTATTCCGCATTTCAACAAGCTCCTCTTCCGACACCCCTTGCCTGTTCTCTAATTCCTTGTACTTGTTTAATGCCAGAACAGCATCTTCAGAAAGCTTTATTTGTGAATCATTCAGAGTTTTCCTTGTTGAAGCTCTCCATGTTTCTAACTCTTGTTTTTCTTCGTATAAATATTGTTCTCGTTCTTGTTTAGTAGAGGAAGATGTTGGATCGTTTAGATCATTTAATGCATAATCAACATAAGATTTAAGCTCTTCAAATTCTTCCTTCCTTTCTTTTGTTGCTTCTAATCTCCTCTCTGCTTTCTGAGGATTAAGTGACGCATCTAGATTGGCGTTATAAAATTCTGATGTATCTATTGCTTCAAAGTTTGGAAAGTTTAACCTTTCATAAAACCCATTAAAGTTTTCTATCCTTCGTTGGGTAAGTAGTACTTGATCAGTCGCTTGAGTTATTTGAAATATTAACTCTGCTTCAGTTTCTTGTATCTCTCTGGCTCTATCAGATAATTCACCACTAGCGAAATTACTTTTCACCTTTGACAGTTCAAGCTCAAGTTCTTTTACAACCGCTTTACCTTCGGCAAATTCTTTTTGGAGTTGCTCTCTGTTAACTTCATAGGCTGGTCTAAGATCTTCCTTTCTAGATTCAAAACCTAAACGTAAATTATTATAACGCCCTCTAAAATCATCCATGATTTTTGAAAGCTGTTCTTGTTCAGTTCCTTCTGAGAGTGCATCAATATTTTCTTGTAACCACTCTCCTTGTAAGTAATAAGTAGTTTCCGCAAATATGTATCCTTCGTTTCTAGCTTCCTTGATAAATATGCCCCCATTCCTTGCATTCTCCTTAGAAGTTTGCAACGAGTCCGATACCACACTAGCTAATTCTGAATCTAAGAGTACGTTTTGTGGGTTAATCACTTCCATTAAAGCAAATATCCTTGCCTCTCCTAACTCCAACAAAGACTCTTCCATCCATTTGTAGATGGGTCTAGTTTCATCGTTGCTTGTTGGTTGCTTTGTAGGTGTAGGTGCTTCTACCTCTACCTCTACCTCTACCTCTACCTCTACCTCTACCTCTACCTCTGGCTCAGGCTCAGGCTCAGGCTCAGGCTCTACAGTAGGTGTGACATCTTCTAAATTAAATGCACCTTGTTCTAATTCAACATCATTAGCAATTAAGCCATCGTTTGGTATTTTAACTGGCTCATCAATCGGAGCTGGATTACTTTCCAAACCACCTAATGCTTTAAGCAAGCTATCCATTTGATCCCGAACAGATTTTATAATTGACTGACTTTCTTTATATGCTTCGGTAAGTTCAGTACCTGCCGAAGGGTCTATCAAAACAGGATCAGCATCCCAATTTTTCCCAAGATCCTTTAGTGTCTTATAATGATCTTCAGCATCTTCACGAGACACACTTACATTTATTGTTTCTCCTCCATCAACTAGAGGAGCCTCAAAAGAATATTGTATACTATCATCTCCTATACCTAAAGGTGGTAAGTAATAGGTCGATACTCTATTAAAAGTTTTTTCATCTTGGCTCTCGGAGACTGCATTGTGTATGATCTTTAGTTCCCCTGTAACACGCTCACCAAACTTTTCTGGACTCATAGTCGAAGCTATCTCAAGAGGAGTAGGTGCTACATCTTCAACAGGTGTTGCAGCTTCAACAGGTGTTGCATCTTCAGTAGGTAAAGCTTGTGCGTCCTCTGGATTTAAGAAAGGGAGTGTATCATCTTCTATTTTTTGCTGTCTTTCTGGTACTATTTTCTCTGCTTCTAATATAGCAAGATTTACCGTACTACTTGTTGCACTAGTAGCT
>JGI24006J15134_10002168_pt1 | contig 11004 bp, 12 predicted proteins | sample LinPmetageLP53_FD_15134 | JGI IMG/M metagenome (IMG submission 15134) | reverse complement strand
TCTGTAGAATCTTGTTCAACAATAACTATAGGAATACAGGTTCTTTGCCGGCCCCAAAAAACATTTTCAGTTTCATTTAACAATAGTATTAATAAAGGAACTACTGGAACTCTGGAACAACCACCTATAGGCTCTTCATTTAAGCTAGTTTCAGCTGCATCATATGTTGGTAATTGAAACAACTTAGTTAGCTGCAATCTATCTATTGTTTCATGTGGATTGAAACTATTTGAAACTATGAAACAACTCATTTGACATCCTTTCTCTTGAAGTCAATAAATCTTGTAAGGAACACTTTAGCAGCACCAGTTCTCCCATAATCTCTTTTGATCCAATAGTTGTATCCATCATCTGCTTCAACACCCTCACTCTGCAAGCCATCCTTGCGTTCTTCTTTACCACTAAAACCATTTTCTAATTTTCTTCTAACTCTGGTTTTAATCTTAGCTTCTAAAACATTCTCATCTCCAAAATCTTCTTCTAATGGTACAAGTTCTGTAACAATACTATTCAATGTTATTGAGTCTGCATCATCCCCTGCTTTAGCAAATAACTTTTGTATGTGTGGTAGCTGGGATCTACACCAAGCTAAGTTTTTAGCAGCTTTCAGTTTGTTTTTTGCTTTAGTAACTTTATTAAGTTCAGTTGTTGCATAAATACCGGTAGCTTCATAAGTTCCATTGTCTGTAGGTATTTCCACAGTTTCTTTTTTCAACCACATAATATCAGCTTCAACCATGTTGTAGTTTGATTTGGCTTCAATCAATCCTGTGTAATGAATAAAGTTAGATCCATCTGTTATGTGTTCAGCAAAAAACTGATCCCATAATTTTTTAGTCATTGGTTGTAAGGCTACTACAAACCTTGCTGCACCTATCAATGAAGATGCTCCTCTTGCAGCCATCAGCGCATTCTGATTGTCCACCAGCAGCTCATTATCGTGACTAGCAACCATACTTAGTTTGTTAGTATGATGACCGGCTATCACAGCACCACCCATTTTTAATGCTAATGGTACTATGTAATTCTTCACATAAGCCTCCATATTTTGGTTATCATTCTCGTTATAATTACCACTCTGAAAGCTGATTAATGGATCAACTATAATGTATTTAATGTTGTTTTCTTTGATAGTTAGTTCCAGCTGCCTATACTGCTTTGTAGCTCTAGCTTCATCCTTACTAAATTTTACAAGTTTTAATTCATGCTCTAAGCCTCTTCTAAACAATTTAAACTTACCATCATTCTTACCAAGCCTTTGTTTGCAAGCAGCCCACCTGATGGCAGATTCATTAGATGTTTCTTCTGCAAATAATCCTAAAACATTTCCTCTTAATTCAACTTTTTTTCCAAAAAAATCATTACCGGTTGCAAGACAATAACCTAGCATGTGTAGCAACATTGTTTTTCCAACACCAGGTTGACCTACAACAAGTGTAAGAGCATTTTCTAATAACATTCCAAACATTAACCAAGGTCTAGTTTGTATTGCTTCTAGTCCAGTATGTTCAAAAATTTCTAATGGTTCTAATGGTTCGTCTGGTTCTATTATAACTTCACTAGGTTCAGCAGCAGATGGTTCATATTCTTTTTGTGGTGCAACATCTTCATGCCCAACTATTTCAGCAATTCTTTTTTGTATAGCTGCAGCTCCAACATCATATCTTTTGTGTATTTCTTTATCAGTTATTCTTTTAACATAAGCAGCATCATTAAAATCATTCATAGCTGCCACAACATCATCAAGATGTTTCATCTTATTCTGTTTTTCTAAGTAAGCTGCAATCAATAATAAGGTTTTGTGTCTACCAGGTTCTGTAAGACCAGCAGCAATAGCTATTAAGGGATGGTGTTGAAACCTATACTTAAATTTAAATTGGTTAAAAGTTAGTTTAATTCCTTGTGGAGAATATGGATATTGTTCTTCACTACTAAAAGGGAAATTAATTCCAATCTGTGAACTAGCTGCTATTGGTTGTGTTTTATCTACATCAACATCTTTTCCATAAAGTTTTTTAAATTCTTTTTCAATTTTTTTAACATCTGCTGCAACTTGTGCTACTGGCATATCTTTATGATAAAATTTCCATGCATGCCATTTAGTGCCACTAGGAGATTTAAAAGGAATAATTAAAGGATCTATTCCATAAGCAGCTCTACAAAATTCTACAGGATCAACTTCTTTGTCAACATCCACTACTGAACAATTGGCTATACCTTTTCTATTTAAGCAGCCACCTTGTTTAAGTGTACCACTAACATGTGCAGCCCAATCAATAGGTTGTTTTTTCCAATACTGATTTTTAGCTCCATCTGGTTTGTAACCATTCCAAATTAAAGTATTTCCAGTATCACATTTAATAATTTCTGATATAATTCTTGTATCTGCTATAGATAAAGTAATACCATTAGTGTGCGCCCCCCCACTCATTACCGCAAATTACCTTGTTGCAAATTACTATGGATAGTTTCCATAATAGAATCTGCAGGATAATAAATTCTTCCACCTAATTTAGAAAATTTAAAGATAGATCTATTTTTTGACCTTTGTTTTCTTAAAGCACCCTCAGTTACTCCCAGCATCTTAGCTAAATCAGCAGAAGTAAATAGCAGAGCATCCTTTTCTAAAAGTTTATCTAGTTGTTCTTTCGTTATTGTATTTATTTTTGGTTTCATACCTAAGCCTCTCTTGTTTTTGTTAGACATGATTTGGTTTTAAGGCTGTTGTATCTTTATGTGAATTCCCAAGTCAGATAGGAAAAAGGCAGCTCATGCATGATTATATGGACCTGCATCCATGGCGCCACAAGCTGCCAATGCTGGAGTGGAAACTTCAGCAGATTGTTTTTATATTAATTATTTCTTTTTAGAATTCCTAAGTGCACTGGGAATATATTTAAATTTTCTACCTAGCCCAAAGTGTTTTCTGATCTTAGCAAGCTCATTACTAAATGTTTTAACCGCCTGCGGTGTTCTTAATGGGATTTTATAACCGGTCATCTGTGCAAATACAGCAAGTGCACCAGTTCGTTTTTGTTTATATTCATCCCAAGTTTTTTTAGCTCCACCATTTTTATCAATGGCATCTAAAAATATCATTACAGCTCCAAGATGTTCTGGATCTTTACAAATTCTAATCATTGTCCAATTATCTACAGAATATTTAAGTGAAGCTGTTGCTATATCGCTGTAGTCCATACCATGGCAATTCTTTTCTATAAAATGATCTAGCTGCTTCTGAGTCTTAACTTTTTTTGCTTCTTCAAATGGATAAGATGGATAGCCATGTGGTAAACCTGCAGCACTTAGTTTAATTTGTTTACCGGTTTCACTAGCCCAGAATTCTTTACCATCAGCTCTCAACATCTTTTCCCAATCTTTTGAATTGGATGATATTGCTTTTTTCTTTTTCTTTTTTTTCTTTATAGGCATCTTGTTTTTTCCACTCCTTTTTTAGTTTATCTTCTATTAATATCCATTCAACCTCTTTACTCTGCATTTGTACCTGCCTTTAATGCAACCACATTATCTCCAACATCATAGATACTTTTATGTGTTTTTAATTTTTTCTTATCTTCATTAAAATAATGTTCCTTAGTTACAATCATGCTGCTATGGCGCATTCTATGTGATGCAGCTTCCAGCCCCATCCTACGACCATAAGTAGTTACATATGTTTTTCTAAGATGTTTGAAAGTTAGTAAATGAGTATATTTATAAACTTTTCTTTTTCCCTTACCTCTAATGTGCTCTCTATTTGCTAAGCCCATCTTATAATGGAAATATTTTAACTTAACTCTGTAGCTAGTATTATTTACAGGTTGTGTAGGATCTGTAGGTCTAGGGAACACCCACTTACTACCAACAGCAAATGATGCATTTGTATTTTCATCTGAAACTAGACTCTGTAACTTCTGGAGCTGTGTAAATAACTCCTCTGTCATTTCAGGAGAGGCATCTTGTCTATTTTTTGTATCTCTTAAATAAATTTCTTTTTTTTGCCAATCAATCCATCCGCTGCATTTTAATTGCTCAGCTACACTTGCCGGCTTCTTCCACACTAGACCAAAGCTATCAGATAGCCGCTCCCCATATTCAAGCAGCAATAAATAAAAAGTTAAAAAATGTGGATCTCGCCATTGTTGGTCCTGNCAATATTTAACTATNTCTAATATTTTAGCTGGAGAATCTATCCATCTTTTATCTTTGTGCTCCTCATATTTTGTAACTCTTAGACATGGGTTGATACCCTTATGTGTAGGTGTTTCCCTATCTTGATCCCACTCAAATACAACAGATAGTGCTGCCAATGCTCTATTAGCTGCTGCTGGAATCTTCTCCATTCTACTATGCCAAATTTGAATATCTTTTTTTGTACATCCATCAAGTGGTAGCTCTGCGAGCTGCTTCTTATAGTAATTGTTGTCAGATCTCTTGTAAGGAGCTGTCAACATTGTCTTTAAATGATCTTTTTTAGTTTTTACTAAAATATAAGTAGTTAGTAAGTTCTTATAACCAGTAGCTGTTACAGTTTTATATCTAAGTTTTTTTGACTTATTTTTAACTCTAAATCCACCAGCACCATATTTAATATATTCTTCTACAAGTGATCCAATAGTTTTAACTGAGCTAGATGTAATATTACCAGCTTTCCAGATTTTAAGTTTTGTAATTACCTCAGCTTTAACTTCATCTAATGGTTTCTGTCCTACTCTACAGATCCGCTTATATCTTCCTGATCTTTTTTGTTTACCATCCTTGTCTTGTGTGATGGTGCTCCAGTGAGCATAGTATGTTTTATTAGCTGATGGTAATGGCTGCACAAAACATGCAAGACCCTCACAAGTTTTGTCATACCATTTTTGTAATTTAGTACTGTGTTTAAGATTTTCTAATGTTGCTTTTGTAAATTTTATATTTCTGCTCATAGGTTTTCCACTCCATTAATTGATTTGTTTTTAAAGGATGAAAACACCTAAATACATTCCCAACTGAGATAGGAAATCCATACCGACTCCATACCGACAGATTAGTCACAAGCTGCCTACAACTTGCTGAAATGCTGCGAGCTGCAACAGCAGCGAGCATAGTACTTATCTTTTTTATGCATTGATTTAATTGAGCTTTTCGAATAAAAATCAGGCACGAAATAAGATGCCCTTGTAGCTCAGCTGGTAGAGCAATTGATTTGTAATCATAAACTTTCAAATAATCATCCGCACACATGTTATTCATCTAGTAAATACTAGCATCATTTAAGTAAAAAAGATTCAGTTATTTTATATCTTCATATACCGACTACATACCGACAGATTGACTATAAGAATCAAAAAACATAGGTTTTTTGATAGTCGCAGATGCTGCGCATCTGCTCCTGCTTCGCTTCTACTTGTATTGTTTTTATTAAGATTAATTTAGAGGTAGCAGCTCCATACAAGCACGCACAAGCACAACATTTACAGTTATAGTAGTTGGTTTAATAGTGGGAACCATTTGAGTCTAGTGCAGCTTTAGAGTCCATTAAACAACATCACCTGCTGGTATCTAACTAAGTTAATATGACTATGTAATAGTCTATTACTCTTATCCATAACCTGCATTTTTCATTTTTAAAAAAAATATTGTTAAGTACCTAAGCAAATAATATTTTACAAAAAATTTTATCAAAAAATATTTCAGATTCCTATCTCAGTTGGGAATTCACACATAGCTACAATTAATTTATTTAATAAGTATCTGGGGGTTACTACAAGGTTGAGCGACCTTGTATGGCTGGCGCACACTAGCTCAATTCTATTGCTCCCAGATGGTAATTTTAACTTAGGAGTAAATATGACAATAGCAAAAGAAATTTATAGTTCTCCATCATTAAAAGATGATGTGAAGATGGCTAGTGAAAGTGCTGCAGAAGAAGCAGAGCTAGAACTACAGATGTTACTAAAACAATTCGAGGATTGGAGTAAAGACAATAAAGGTAGCTTCAAAGATTTTATGAAATCTAAAGAAGATGCTCCCATAAGATCCATCAAACTTAAAGATGGTGGATCAGCTGTTACAGGTAATTCATCAATAGAAAAATATGGAGATCTAATTGATGCATGGGTCAGAAAAATAGATGTAATGGAAGATGAATCTTTAACAGATTATATAAATAGAATTAGAGCAGCGGAGAAAAAAAATGACTAAATCATCAGGGATAGTATCCTTATTACCACCTATAAATGATCCTGCTGAGGATAAAGCTAGAGCAGAAGCACATGCAATTGTTATGCAGAGGATTAATGCAACACCTGTAATTCTGCCTGCTGCACGAAAAGAACCTATTGAAAATTTTATTAGTTTCAAACCATCTTTTTATGAGCCCACACCCACAATAAAAAATAAGGAAGAAATAAAAAAAGAAAAGTTTGATAGATATATGGATAAAGAATATGGGCATGAAGCAATTAAAAAACATGTACTGAAAGAAGTTTATCAAAATAAAAAAGCTGGAAGAGCACCATATGAAAATATGTCAACTTCAAGCATTATAGTTGCAGAAACTATTAAGGATAAAGCTAAGGCTAGTTTAAGAAAACAAGCAGCACAAACTGATGGTATGATGGAGCAAATAATTCGTACCTCTCCTACCCCAGTTAAAGGTTATGTAGCTGGAGCAACACCTAATGGTGGTCTAGCAAAAAATAAAAAAAAATTTACAGCTAATAACATGATGGTTGACCCTAAACACCCAGATGGTTTTAGATATACTGATGTTAATGACCTATACAAAGCATATGGAGATAACCCAACAAGATATGTNGAGGANGTTATGTATCTACATGAGGGTGGTGCAGCTCCTACTACTGGGGTTGTTAAGCCATTTAATAATTTAGACTCTAGTAGTTTTCCATCTAACCAAGCACAAGCAACAGCATTAAGTAAGTATGGTAAAGCATATGATCGTTTAACACCTATGCAGAAAAAACAAGTAGATAAGAACAAAAAATAATTATTTTTTAAATTTTTTTGCTGCTGCAATTGCTTCATCTATTTTTGGAAATTTTCCTGTAGGCTTATAAGCAGGTTCTTTTGATTTACGCTCATATGGTACGACATAAATAACTTCTTCAGGTTCAGCTGGTGTAGACCAATCATCATAATAAATATTAGCTCTTTTTTTTCTAGGAGCATCAGTATCCATTGGTGGATTCCAATATAAACTTCTATTTGATCTACCTGTAGCTGGTGGTTTATCTTTTTTAATATTAAATGGATTATTAGGATCTGTAATTCCATGCCTTGCCTGCGCATCCCTTGCTCTTCTTTCATTTATATTTTGCAGATGCTGTGGGTAATGGTAGCCAGCTCTATTAGTTTGTTTCTTTTTAGCTGCTTTAGGAGATAGTGGTATACCAACATCACTTAAACCTTTCCTACCTCTAAAGTTTTCTAAGCTATCTCCCTTATGCCTCTCTCCTTTTGTATTCTTTTGGCTAGTAGCAAGCGACTTATACAGCTCTGATAATTTATCATTAAACTCAGTCATCACCGGGCAATTTTGTTTTTTGATATTTAAGTGTACAAACCATTAGATACATAAAATCTTTAATAGACATTGGTTCCTTATCTTTATCATCTTTAGAAGCATTAGCTTTATGCCAACCATCCCTTAACTGTTCCAGCAGCTGGTAAGTTCTATCTGATACCTCAATTTTTCTAGTCATTGTATGGAGTGTAGCCATCAGTGCTGCTAACTTTGATAATTCTAAAACCAGATAAACCTGCATGATCTCTACTACTACCTATTAAATGATGTGGTATTTTCTCTCTAGCTATACCAAAATTATCTTCCAGGTATTGCCATAACCTCCTTTTTTCCTCAACATCTTTCTGTGTACTACCGCCAGTAAATATAAACTCATTTTCTTTTGGTTCTCTGCTTTCAGTTATTATGTATTGTTTGTCATAACTCATATCTCCTCCTAATGGTCTGTTGATTTATTTAAAATATGTTTTGTAAGTAATTTTTCTGCTGTGCTATCTTCCTTAACTCTAGTCTGTTCACGCAGCAGGCAGGCTTTCCATCTATCCTCAGCATCTCTTAGTTCTTCCTGAATATTGTATATTCTTTGTTGCTTCTGTTCGATCTCATCCCATAAACCTTGAACATGTGTTGTTAGCTTACTGATTGTTTCTGTATGTTTAGTGTTATCTGATCTAGCTTCTTCCAGCTGTTGCTTTAGCTCCCACTTATTCATGCTGACCCCTGCAGGAAACATGGTCTGTAGAATCTTGTTCAACAATAACTATAGGAATACAGGTTCTTTGCCGGCCCCAAAAAACATTTTCAGTTTCATTTAACAATAGTATTAATAAAGGAACTACTGGAACTCTGGAACAACCACCTATAGGCTCTTCATTTAAGCTAGTTTCAGCTGCATCATATGTTGGTAATTGAAACAACTTAGTTAGCTGCAATCTATCTATTGTTTCATGTGGATTGAAACTATTTGAAACTATGAAACAACTCATTTGACATCCTTTCTCTTGAAGTCAATAAATCTTGTAAGGAACACTTTAGCAGCACCAGTTCTCCCATAATCTCTTTTGATCCAATAGTTGTATCCATCATCTGCTTCAACACCCTCACTCTGCAAGCCATCCTTGCGTTCTTCTTTACCACTAAAACCATTTTCTAATTTTCTTCTAACTCTGGTTTTAATCTTAGCTTCTAAAACATTCTCATCTCCAAAATCTTCTTCTAATGGTACAAGTTCTGTAACAATACTATTCAATGTTATTGAGTCTGCATCATCCCCTGCTTTAGCAAATAACTTTTGTATGTGTGGTAGCTGGGATCTACACCAAGCTAAGTTTTTAGCAGCTTTCAGTTTGTTTTTTGCTTTAGTAACTTTATTAAGTTCAGTTGTTGCATAAATACCGGTAGCTTCATAAGTTCCATTGTCTGTAGGTATTTCCACAGTTTCTTTTTTCAACCACATAATATCAGCTTCAACCATGTTGTAGTTTGATTTGGCTTCAATCAATCCTGTGTAATGAATAAAGTTAGATCCATCTGTTATGTGTTCAGCAAAAAACTGATCCCATAATTTTTTAGTCATTGGTTGTAAGGCTACTACAAACCTTGCTGCACCTATCAATGAAGATGCTCCTCTTGCAGCCATCAGCGCATTCTGATTGTCCACCAGCAGCTCATTATCGTGACTAGCAACCATACTTAGTTTGTTAGTATGATGACCGGCTATCACAGCACCACCCATTTTTAATGCTAATGGTACTATGTAATTCTTCACATAAGCCTCCATATTTTGGTTATCATTCTCGTTATAATTACCACTCTGAAAGCTGATTAATGGATCAACTATAATGTATTTAATGTTGTTTTCTTTGATAGTTAGTTCCAGCTGCCTATACTGCTTTGTAGCTCTAGCTTCATCCTTACTAAATTTTACAAGTTTTAATTCATGCTCTAAGCCTCTTCTAAACAATTTAAACTTACCATCATTCTTACCAAGCCTTTGTTTGCAAGCAGCCCACCTGATGGCAGATTCATTAGATGTTTCTTCTGCAAATAATCCTAAAACATTTCCTCTTAATTCAACTTTTTTTCCAAAAAAATCATTACCGGTTGCAAGACAATAACCTAGCATGTGTAGTAACATTGTTTTTCCAACACCAGGTTGACCTACAACAAGTGTAAGAGCATTTTCTAATAACATTCCAAACATTAACCAAGGTCTAGTTTGTATTGCTTCTAGTCCAGTATGTTCAAAAATTTCTAATGGTTCTAATGGTTCGTCTGGTTCTATTATAACTTCACTAGGTTCAGCAGCAGATGGTTCATATTCTTTTTGTGGTGCAACATCTTCATGCCCAACTATTTCAGCAATTCTTTTTTGTATAGCTGCAGCTCCAACATCATATCTTTTGTGTATTTCTTTATCAGTTATTCTTTTAACATAAGCAGCATCATTAAAATCATTCATAGCTGCCACAACATCATCAAGATGTTTCATCTTATTCTGTTTTTCTAAGTAAGCTGCAATCAATAATAAGGTTTTGTGTCTACCAGGTTCTGTAAGACCAGCAGCAATAGCTATTAAGGGATGGTGTTGAAACCTATACTTAAATTTAAATTGGTTAAAAGTTAGTTTAATTCCTTGTGGAGAATATGGATATTGTTCTTCACTACTAAAAGGGAAATTAATTCCAATCTGTGAACTAGCTGCTATTGGTTGTGTTTTATCTACATCAACATCTTTTCCATAAAGTTTTTTAAATTCTTTTTCAATTTTTTTAACATCTGCTGCAACTTGTGCTACTGGCATATCTTTATGATAAAATTTCCATGCATGCCATTTAGTGCCACTAGGAGATTTAAAAGGAATAATTAAAGGATCTATTCCATAAGCAGCTCTACAAAATTCTACAGGATCAACTTCTTTGTCAACATCCACTACTGAACAATTGGCTATACCTTTTCTATTTAAGCAGCCACCTTGTTTAAGTGTACCACTAACATGTGCAGCCCAATCAATAGGTTGTTTTTTCCAATACTGATTTTTAGCTCCATCTGGTTTGTAACCATTCCAAATTAAAGTATTTCCAGTATCACATTTAATAATTTCTGATATAATTCTTGTATCTGCTATAGATAAAGTAATACCATTAGTGTGCGCCCCCCCACTCATTACCGCAAATTACCTTGTTGCAAATTACTATGGATAGTTTCCATAATAGAATCTGCAGGATAATAAATTCTTCCACCTAATTTAGAAAATTTAAAGATAGATCTATTTTTTGACCTTTGTTTTCTTAAAGCACCCTCAGTTACTCCCAGCATCTTAGCTAAATCAGCAGAAGTAAATAGCAGAGCATCCTTTTCTAAAAGTTTATCTAGTTGTTCTTTCGTTATTGTATTTATTTTTGGTTTCATACCTAAGCCTCTCTTGTTTTTGTTAGACATGATTTGGTTTTAAGGCTGTTGTATCTTTATGTGAA
>JGI24006J15134_10002164_pt1 | contig 11011 bp, 15 predicted proteins | sample LinPmetageLP53_FD_15134 | JGI IMG/M metagenome (IMG submission 15134) | reverse complement strand
TGGGACAACGCTGAAAGTTTTATTAACTATGTTGATAAACTTGAGGTAGAAAAAACAAAAAGAGAAGATATTTCTACATTAATGGAAAATGCGAACAGAGACTTTTATGTTCAATTAGATATTATAGAAGAAATACATAAACAAGTAAAAATAGAATATTACGAAAAGGAGTTAAGGAGGCTCAAAAAAGATGACAAAAGTACAGTGCAGATTGAAAATCTCAATCTATAAACAAATAAAACACTTGCTAGATTTATATCCTAAAACAGAGTGGTCTGGTGTAGGATTTTATAGTAAGTTAAACGAGAATAAACATGGCTGGTGTACAGATTGGGAACTTGTGGCATTTTACCCTATTGATTTAGGTAGTACTGCAGCAACAGAGTTTGATGGAGAAGACCAACTTACAATGATTCAAAAAGCTTATAAAGAAAATCCTAAGCTTAGAGAATGTTACAAAGGTCTTATACACAGTCATCATACGTTAGGTGGAGGTGCTTTCTTTAGTGGAACAGATAGAGACCATATGAAAGAATGTGCTAATACAGTAGGTTATCCATCATTAGTAGTAGCTCATGAAAGTACAGAAAGCCCTTTTGCATTCTCATTTAGTTGGCTTGACAGCTTTCAAAAAGTCCACTGGACAAAAGAAAAACAAGGCTATGTTTCTATTGATTACAATGATTGTAAACCTAATGGATTATTTAAAAAATGTCTTCAATCTTTAGAAAAACAAAAGAAAAAAGATGCTAAAATAATGCCTACGTACTATAGTAGAACAGGTCTGATGGGACAAACTGCTATATTTGATGAGAGAACTTTAGTTAATTCTTCATTAAAAAACAAACCTAAGTTAGAAGGTAAACTTCAAAAAGAGTATGATGGTCTATACTTAGCTTACGAAAAAAGTAGTGAAGAATGGTATAAAGTTCCATATGGTAGTCCTAGGTTTGAACTAATAGAGCAAGAAGCAATAGATGCTGAAGCTAAATTAGATGATTTCTGTAATAAAAATGCAATAGACGTAGATTTTGACGGAGGTATTATTGCATGAGCAGATTCTTAAGAAACAAGGACTTAATTAACCAAAAGAATCTTAAGGAAATTACTGTCATAGGTGCAGGTGGAGTGGGCTCATCGCTCATTCTATCTGCAGCTATGATGGGATTTAAAAAGATTCACGTATGGGACTTTGATGTATTAGAAGAGCATAATCTTAGTACAACAATGTATCCAGAAAGTTACTTAGGTAAACCTAAAACAGAGGCAGCTAGAGATTTAGTTAAACACTTTGGTTGCGAAACAGAAATTATTGAACATGCTAAATTTGGCTTTACAGACAATGTCACAGCATGTACAATGATGGCTCCAGATAATATGGAAATACGTAAAATAGTGTATATGAACTGGACTAGACAACGTAATAGAAAAGTATTAGTAGATGGTCGTATGGGTGCATTGTCAATGGACATTCACACAGTTGACTATTGGAACGATAACTATCTATCTAATTGGAAATCTAGTAAAGATATACCTGATTTACCTTGCACTGCAAAGCATACAATATTTACAGCTAATATAATTGCTGGACTAATGTTGTCACAAGTATTTAATGTCTTGCATGATAGAAGTTATTATACGTATATTTGGAAGTCGTTGTCACCGTATATGACTAAAGAATACGGTAAAGTAAACCCCTTAATAAATGGAGAAAATAGTGATAAAGAAACAGAAACGCAAACCAGTGTCTCTGAATCCGAAAGTACTTCTTCTGTATGGAGCACCCAAGGTAGGTAAAACTACTATGCTCTCGCAGTTAGATGACTGTCTGATTATAGATACTGAAAAAGGAACGCACATGGTGGAAGCTTATGTGCAAGAAGTAAATAACCGAGAAGAGTTAATCCAAACTCTTAAAGACGCTATGGAAGGTCACGAATTTAAATACATAGCTATAGATACTATTGATAAAGTTGTACAATGGGCTGAACAAGCTGTTTGTGCAGAGTATGAAGTAGCGTCTATTGCTGATTTAACATTCGGTAAAGGTTATGCGTTAGCTCGTGAAAAAGTAATGAATACAATCAATGCTTTTAGAGACTGTTGCGACCATTTAATTATCGTTGGACATAGAAAGGTTGCTAGGGCTGTTATAGATGGTAAAGCCCTAGTTGAACCTGAATCTTTAGATATAACTGGTAAGTTGAAGAATCTGATTATGTCAGATTGTGATGCTATCGGTTATGTCTTAAGGGAAGACGAGAAGTTAATGGTGTCGTTTAAAGCAGACGAATCTATAGAAGCAGGTAGTAGATGTGAACACTTACGTGGCCAATGCATAGAATTTAATTGGTCTAACATATATAAAAAAGAAAGTGAAGGTAAATAAATGGCGATATTTCGACCAGAAGAAACAAAAAGTTCAGGTGTTAGTAATTTTTATGGGTTCACACCTATAGCTATACTAGGATTTGAAGATAAGTCAGACCAATTTGATTGGGCAGATTTATTCTTAGATGTAGAAGTAAAACAAGAAGGTAGTGACTATCAAAAATCACTAAGAATAGCTGGTAATCTAGAAAAAGATATCAACGGTAAAATAACTGGTGGTACAGCGTTAAAGAGGATTTATGGCTTCTTTGATGTAATAGGTGAACGTGCAGGATTAAACGTAGATGGTAATTGGGAGGATGCTGATGGTAAAGAAGTCACTAATATTGCGACTCATTTAAATCAATCTCATACACAAAATGTTATGCCTGGTGGAGACCTTGACTTTAACTTCTTAGCATACGTTTACAAAGAAAAACCTAAAACGACTGGTGCTAAAGTTTATTCTAGAGTATTTTATAGAATACAACCCAATACAGACGAAGGTAAACTAAAGCTAGAGGCAGATGTAAAGTGGTTTAAAAGCAAAGGCTTTATTAAAGAAGCTACTGAAGCAGATATAAATACACCACAACAAAGTGTAGAGATGTCAGCTAGTGGAGTAGGAAACTTATAGTGTTTGACTACGTTGAAATAGCAGTGGGTAGCCCTCGTGATAGAGGGCGACTCATTGCCAAAAAAGACTTAGTAAACTACATAAAGTCAGATACACCTTTATTTAGGTCNGTTTATTTATATACTAAAAAAGCAGTAGANTACGCAGAAGCTAATGGTGGTTTAAAGAATTACTTTGGCGAAAGAAGTATTGACTGGATTTTATTAGATATAGATAAAGCTAATAACAGTGATGAATACACTCTTAACAAAACTAGAAGTATTATGATTAAGCTAGAAGATATGGGAGTAGATGTAAAATGGTCTACACAACCTTATTTTAGTGGTAGTGGCTATCATATTGCTATACACAGTAGTGTATTTAACTTTCCAAGCAGTGAGAATCTACATTACTTGGTAAAAGGTACTCTTAAATCTCTATTTGGAGATGAAATAGACAACTCTATATATATGAGAACAGGAATTTATAGAGTTCAACATACAGTAAACCTTAAAACTAACTTACATAAAATACCATTAACTTGGGGAGATATAGTCGGTAAAGACTATCAGGAAATCCAAGAGATGGCAAAAGAACCTAGAATAGACTACGCTTATAGTGAGCTAATAGGTAATGGCGAGTTAGAAGATAAGATACTCAGTAGAGCGCCTAGAATGACCCAAATACGCAAAGTTGTAGAACCTAAAGATGTTATACCGTGTGTGCAAGAAATGCTAACAAATGGCCCTCAAGAAGGGTCTAGAAACCAAACGCTTATTAGAATAGCGTCGCACTTCTTTAGACATGGAATACCTAGTGAATATGCTAAAACAGCTATATTGCATTGGAACAATAATAGTTTAAATGAAAATAGTGTAATAGAAAAAGTAGAGTATGTTTACAATAGAGGCTACAGATTTGGTTGTAATGATGAGATAATGTTAAATCATTGCAAGACAAGGTGTATACACTTTAAAAGAAAAGACTATATGATTGATGTTATGAGTTCAGATGACCTACAAATGAAACTAGAAGAAAGAATGTCTGCAGATTTTGATGGACGTTCTATACCAATAGCAGAAATGTTAGGTGTAGCTGAATCAGATACAGCTATATATCCAGGCGAGTTAGTAACTATATTTGGGCCTACAGGTTCAAGTAAGACAACACTTGCACAATGTATAGCTTTAGGAGTTGATTTTGCAAATGATGATGTAAACACTGATTGGCAAATACCAACACTATATTTATCTTTAGAGTTGTCAGCATGGTATATGCATAGACGTAATATGCAAATAGTATCAGGTAAAACAAAAGAAGAGATAAATGATAACCCTAAATTAGTTTATAAAGAAAATAAACATAAACTAAACCATATGGTAATACAAACTATTCCTCCAACACTAGAACAAATACAAGCAAAAGTTAAAGAGTTAAGACCAGCTGTAGTAGTTGTTGATTATATTGATTTAGTAGAAACTCCTCCTCATGTTAGAGGTGAGTACGAACAAATCAAATATATATCACATTCGCTTTCAAGCATGGCTGTAAATAATGATTTAATAATAATACAAGTATCTCAAGTTAGTCGAGAATACTCGCGTAACGAAGTGCTTGACTTATATGCTGGTAAAGGTTCAGGAGCAATAGAAAACGCATCACGTAAAGTGATAGGCTTGAATGGTCAAGCTAACAGTCCTAAAAAGACACTAGAAGTACTTAAAAACACTGATGGTGAGCTATTTAAGACAGAGTTAGAATGGCAACCAAGTTTTAGATTAAGGAGAAGTGATGTTTAAACTAATAAAAACACAAAACGGTTATGGAATAAAGTTATTTTATTTATTTCAATTAACAATAGAAAAAGAGAAAGGTATACTAATAGATACAATACTTATTAAATTAAATGTATGGAAATTTATTGGTGCACTTTATCTCGGAAAGGAGTCCAGAAATGGCAAGAAGACCAAACGCAAAATCAAAGAATCAAAGAATACTTATGCATCTGCTTAAAGGTAAAACTTTAAATCATGCACAAGCAGCTAGATTATTTGGAGCTTGGAGACTATCAGCTACTATACACATCTTACGTAAAAAGGGGTTTGAAATAAATACAACCTACAATACAAGAGGCGCGTATAAAGGTTTTGGTAGATACAAAATGACAAGGACGCCTGATGGCAAAAGAATCGGTAAATAACAAACTAGTTATGAATCGACAAAATTCCAATCGGAAGTCGCGTAGTCCTAAAGAGTGGGAAGCGAAGTTTATGCGTAAGCTTCGTCCCGCTCACGGGACACATGCTAAAAGAATGTTTCATAGACTTATGAAAAAGTCATCAACTCTAAAATCTTCTTTAAAGAAAAGAAGTAAAGAGTATGAAGTAAAATTTAACATATCTTTAACTGAAATACGTGAAATGCTTTTCAAAGCATATAGTCAGCCTTGTAATTACTGTAAAAAGAAATTAGATGTAACTAATATGGTATGTGACCATAAGCATCCTATTTCTTCTGGAGGAGGTTCATATAAAGGCAACCTTCAAATGATATGTGCATCTTGTAACACTAAAAAGGGACCACTTACTGATAAAGAATACAATACATTTATTAAGTGGATAAAAACACAAGACATTAGAGTACAAGGTTACATATTAAGAAAACTAGCAAAATCAGATGTGTTTAATTAGGAGAACAATGAAAACTAAAAATAACTACAAAAGTAATAATACTAAAAATAACTACAAAGGTTTTGTAAGAGCAACTTCAAATACTTGCTCTACTACTAATGCTTATCAAGTTAACTTACCACCTATTATATTTAAAAAACTAAAGTGGAAAATTAACGAACCTATAAGAGTTTTAATAGATAGAGAAAATGAGTGCTTAAAGTTAACTAAGGAGGAGTAATGGCGCAAAAAGATAACAAAGAACGAATGAGAGACATACAAGCCTCTCGGAGACAAAAAATACTTAAAGCAACTAATGACGGTAAGTGTTGGTGGCTTTATCAACAATTAATAGCAAACCCTAAAAGATACAGGACAGGTGAATGAAAAAACTAAGTAAAGTAGACAAATGGCTTATAAATATTCTTTGGTATATTGGGTATAAACCTAGTAAATTATCGATACTCTTTAAAGTATCAACAAGAACAATTTATAGGCAATTATGGAAAAAGTAGACTGCTTACAATGTGGTAATGTCGTTTCAGGAGGAGACTGTGGATATGCGTGTCCCTTATGCGGATATTCAGAGAGTTGAAGCGACATAACACCACGATTAAGTTTAATCAAAAACAAAGGGGTTAGCAATCAATGGGTTAGGAGGCTCAATGAAAGAAATGATGATTGATGACTATATTAATGGTCTAAAAATACAAAGACACGAAGGAGAAGGACGTTGGTACTCACAAGGTAAAAGCTTAAACTGGAAACCTTCAGTAACAACTATCATAGGCGAGACATGCTCTAAAGGAAGATTCTTTGACGAGTGGCTTATGAAAAATGGTATGAACGCTGAAAAACTAAGAGATGACGCTGCAGCAAGAGGTACAGCAGTGCACGAAGCAGTAGAAGCGTTACTAGAAAGAAAAGAAGTAAATGCGGGTACAGAGTTTATTAGAAAGTCTCTAATGTCTTTCGAAAAATGGTACTACGAAATAAAACCTAAAGTAATATGTCAAGAGATATTTCTATATCACAAAGACATGCCTTGGGCTGGTACACCTGATATTGTAGCAGAAGTAGATGGTAATTTATCTATTATAGACTTAAAGACAGGAGACTACCGTAAATCGCATGAAATACAGCAACTGATGTACAAAGACTTATGGAATAAAATCTTTCCAGATTGTCCTATTGTAAGCATCTATGGGCTATACACAAAAGGTAAGTGGATGAAAGAACCTTCATTTGGATATAGAAAGTTTAACATTAAAAATGATATACACGAAAACGTATATGATTTATGGTGTTTTCTAAACTTTCCATACGGAAAACCAAAACCTAAGTATAAAGCTAAACTGAAGGAGGTATTCAAACTTGAATCCCAGCGAAGTACACGACGCATTGACCAATTGCTGTAACAAAGTTAGAGAGCTTGCTAGAATGAATAGAAAGCAGCAGGCTCTCATAATTGACCTTAAAAAAGAGCTGAAAGGCGAAAAACAAATGCGAAAGAAAGTTGAAAGCTACTCTAAAGAGCTTGAAACTTTTCTTGAGCAAGAAGGAGAAACAAATGGCAAAAAATAAGAAACCTAAACCTACCCGTAAAGATATAGAGCAAGCTCTTCATTTGATAGGGACTAAGTTACAACATATAGAACAATACACTATTGCTAATGAAAGAGTATTCGATTTATTCTTAGAGTTTAAAGGTATTAAAAAAGAGTTTATAGAGTATATGGATAACTATGTAAAAGAACATAAAGAGTTAGTAAAAAAAGAAGAACAGTAGTAAGTTAATATATGGACTATTGTGACAAATGTGAAGAAGATATAAATAGATTAGAACCTTGCATGAAAGTTGAGTATGGATTTTCTAATAGTGACGGTTCATTTACTGGTATGGGTTTTATACACATACATGTAGATTGTTTTTCAGATGATGTAGCTTTAAGAAAAATACTAGATAAGTTCGAAAAAAATTAATCTTCTTCAGTAATACCTTTATATACAGGATGGTAAGCTAATTCTTTCTTGTACTTAGTTCTTTCTTTCTGCAAATCACCATAAGGTAGTCCAGTAAACTTTTCAATAGTTCTATAAGGATTATCTAAAACATTACCTTTAGCAAACGGAGCTATATCTCTAGCTATTCTACCAAATGGAAACATAGTATACACATGGTAATCAAAGAATTTATTATAATTATCATCAGTTAAAGTTTTTAATATACTAATTGGAATCCTGCCAATAGGAGGAGTTATCATTTGTAAAGGAGCTATAGCTGTAGGATACATACCCCAAAATGCTCTATCTCTTGTTTTGTCATCACCAAACAACCATTCAGAAGTTTCTTTAAAGTGATTTAATGGAGCAGGTATAGCTAAATCAAATAAACTCATAGCAAATACACTACCTAAAGCGTATATAAGTAAATCATTTTGAGCTGTTCTTTTAAACCTTTGATACTCAGGAGTACCTGAACGATAACCTCTTATACGAGCTTCTCTTATAACATCATTTCTAAATCTAGTAGCATTCCAAGACCATAGCTGAAAACGAGTCATTACTTTACCTAATGCTGTTCTAGCAAAACCTGGTCTAAACGGAGCGTTATATAGGAACTGCGTAGCTTTTACACCTTTCTTAGCCATCTCTATTAAAAAAGGATGATTATGTTGAGTTATAGCACCACCAAACAAATTCCATGCTTTAACATAGTGTGCCATAAATGCATCAGTACGCAATCTCATCTCAGGACCAGACATAAACTTAGCTGCAGCTTTCATTATAGGAGCACCTATACTATGCTTATCAGCTAATTCACGCATAGTTACTTTATCAACAGTCCCATCAGGGTTAAGTTTTTTACCTAAATCTTTTAAGAACTCTTTAGACTTAGAAGATTGTAATTCTTTTTGCATCCCCCACTCATGTTGTAACATTTCTGGGAAAATACCTTCTTTAGTAACAAAGTCTTTTAACGCTTGCCTATTAGTCCATTCAGGATTTATTGTTCTTAAAAAATTATAGTCATATACTTTTCGTAAAGTAGAAGCACCTACACTTTGCACGGTATGTAAAGAACCACCAAATAAGTTATTAACCATAGATTTAGGATGCGCAAGCAAAGACATAAGCTCATACTTAGCTTCAAGATTAGACCAATGTCTTACATCTTCTATATTGTATCTATCTTTTAATACGCCATTAACAACAGGTTGTTTTAACCCAAGTTTTCTACCAATTTTATTAACTTTTTTAGTAACATTATTATCAGACCACCAAGCATAAGGAGTCCCTTTTAACTTCATACCTGGGTCATTAATCATGTAATCTGGTATAATGCTAGGATGGCCCATAGCATCTTGTACATATAACTTATAATAATCAGACCATCTATCCATTAAACTTCTTCTTTGTCCAGACTCATAATCAACATTAGCACCTTTGTTCCACCCTTTTTTAATAGCTGCAGAATCAAACTCTTGTAATATATTACGAGACAATATCTGAGCTAATTGTTTATAATAGGTTTTATAAACATTTCTAGAATAAGTTTCAGCAACAGTAGCATCAATAGACCAGCCTGGAATATGACTTGTTCTACTATGCATAGAAGATGTCATTTGATTTGCATTAAACCAAGATACCTTATCTGATTTCTTTTGAGCATTACCAGGGTCATTCCATCTATCATAAGTTTCCCAATTTTCAGTACCCGTAATCCAATCGCCTGTTAAAGTTTTAGCACGCCATTCTATAGACTCAATTTCTTTATTCTTTTCAGCTTGAGACATAGAACTTTCTTGAATTGTTTTTATAGCTGATTCTAAAGACTTCTTAGCTAATACTTTATCAAAAAACATATGAGGCCAGTAACCTTCAGACATTTGACCTGTAACTTTAGGTATTTCAACTAACTTTCTAAGCTCACCTCTACTAAGTTTTTTATACTTATGCTGTAATTCTACCATCATAGAACGTGCAATATGGCGTAAACCATCTACACCAAACTCAGTAGTTATATCTTCACCTCTTTCGTAAGCTTTATTTATATCTCTTACAACTCTTTTGTAATCATATATAGGCTCAGACGCATTTTTGCCTTTTTGAAAGTCCCAAAATTGTTTTTTACCATACCTAACTTTTTGATAAGAATCAAGAAACTCTTTGTTTCCTGATATAATTTTAAACATATCATTAAAATGATTTTTATATACAGTTTCAATCTTATCAACTAATTGTTCACCACTATACTCTTTACGCGTAGCTTTACCTTCAACTAACTCACTAACTGTATACATTTTACTTTTTAAAGAATTAAAATCAACAGCATCCATTTCTGTATTATACTCTTTTAAATATCCTTCAGCCCACTTTTTAGCTAACACATGGTCTGAATGTAATGTTTTACCGCTATTACCATCAGACTCTATTTTTCTTACAGAAACACGCCTTAAGAGTTCACCATCTTCTATAGCATCAATAAACTCTAATTGCTTACGTAAAATACCAACTTGCTCGTCACCTTTACCTTGAGCTTTATCCATAGACAATGACACAGAATACTGTAATTTTTCCATAAAGTTAGTAGGAATTAGCATATCCCCTTCAACAACTTTACCACCTTTAGCTACAAATAAACCTCTTTTTTGTAACAATTCAATATCATACTTCATTGTTTCTCTACCCACAGTAGCAGGAAATAGCATAGTATATCTTTTCTTAAGAGTATTAGATTTATCTCCAAATAACCTTTGAAAAATTGTACCTCTACGTAACTCTTTAAAATAGTTATTTAAATCAACAAAGTCTTTGTATTGCATTGTGTTAAAGTCTTTACCTATAACACCTCTTACAAGTTCGTTTAAGTTTTGACCTATTTTACCGTTATAAAATTTCATATTCTCTACGAGCTCAGTAAGTTCTTGCTTTATATTTTTAGGTAACTTAGAATTTCTAGAATGTAATCCTTCATAACCTGTAGTAGTATCTTTTAATATAGTATTTTCAGGTAAATCCTTTTCTACCATATCACCTTTTTCTAAAGACTCAACCATGCGTTTATCTATAGGGACTTTTTCATACGCTTTATTCATTACAGTGGCATAATCGCCAATAAAATCAGTAACACTTGCTTTGTCTACAGCCTGAGAAGAAAACCCTAACTTACTTATAGAAGTTTCACTGGTATTGTTCCTAAAAGAACCTAACATTAACATATCAAATACTTTTTGAGCTCTAGTATTGGGTAAGGTTTTTTTAAAAGCTGATATTTCAGCATCTATTTCACTTTGACTACGAGTAGTAGTTTTATCTTTAGAATCTCCTACATATTCACCGAATGTTTTTCTTA
>JGI24006J15134_10002163_pt1 | contig 11016 bp, 12 predicted proteins | sample LinPmetageLP53_FD_15134 | JGI IMG/M metagenome (IMG submission 15134) | reverse complement strand
CTTAATAATATTGCTAGATTAATTAGAAAGGCTGCTGAACTACCAAATACATTTTGGATTATGGATATGAGGAGAACTGCAACAACTGAGATGGTAGATGCAGGTGTACCACTACCACAAATTATGTCAGTAACTGGGCATGCTAATGCACAGTCACTAGCACCTTATATGAAAAACACTTTGACTAGTGCAACTGAAGCATTAAATAAAAGGAGGCAGGTATGAATAAAAAGAACAATGAATATTAAACAATATATTAAAGATTTAGATTTAACTGAAGGACAAAAACACAGAGGTAAATGTCCTGAGTGTGGTAGATATAATACATTTACTGTAGCAAATAATTCAGGTAAGCTTTTATGGAACTGCTATGCAAATAGCTGTAGATTATCAGGTATACTAGCTATTAATATGTCTGTAGAGGAGATTAAAAATAAAATGGAACAAAGACAAAGCCTTAAAATTGAAATTAATAACCCATCTAATTTAAATGTAGCTAAACCTACACCTATTTTTAAACTACCAGATTCAGTAGTTAAGCCTGGAGAACATGAAGCATTAATATTTAAATTTTGTGAGGACTATGGCATAGATGAACAAGCTTTAGGACTACTATATGATGTTAAAGAAGATCGTATTGTATTTCCTATGTTTGATAATAATAAAATGGTAGATGCTATAGGAAGAGCTATAGAGTCTAGTATTGTACCTAAGTGGTTAAGGTATGGTAATTACTCTAATGGTTTTATTAGAGGCAACTGTTTAATAGCAGTTGTGGTTGAAGATTGTATTAGTGCTTGTGTAGTAGAATCTATAGGGCTTACAGGTATAGCTATATTAGGTACATCATTAACATCAGAACATATCGAAGGACTAAGAAGATTTAATAAAGTGATTGTTGCTTTAGATCCAGATGCAGCAGCTAAAACAATTGAATATACTAAGTTACTTAAAGGTAATGGTATAAATGCATTTGCTTTAAAACTATTAGATGATATTAAGTATAGAAGAAAAGAAGATATTCAATATCTTTTAAAATTAAAAGGGGAATTTTTAGATGGAACACCAGTTATTAACGAGCCTATTAAATAAAAGTTTTTATAATGCAACTAAACTAAATTTAAAAACAGAACTATTTAATAAAGATTTAAGAAAAATTAAAAGTGTTATTGATAAGGGGATGGAAAGGTATCAAAGAGATCTTACTTTAAATGAAATAAAATCACTGTTCTTTGTAACAAATCCTACACTAACTACAGCACAAAAATATCAGTTCCAAGTTCAATTTAATTTAATTGGACGAGCAACAGCTATGACTTTAGATGTTGCTAAAGATTTAATATCACATATGAATCAACAATATTTAGGTGAGGAAATAGCTAATTTAGGATTTCAATATGTAAATGGTACTTTAAATAGTTTAGAACCATTAAGAAATATATTAACTAATTATNCAGATAATTTTTTACCTGAAGTTACAGTAGACTTTGTTGATATTACAATTGATAATTTATTAAATGTATCAGATTTAAGTACTAGATGGAAATTTAATGTGAACTCATTATATCAAGCTGTGCCTGGACTTGATAATGGAATGCTATTTGTAATAGGTGCTAGGTCTAATGTAGGTAAGTCTAGTTTTCATGCTACTTTATGTGCATCACCTAGTGGTTGGGCAAGTCAAGGTGCAAACATATTAGTGTTATGTAATGAAGAAAGACCAGAAAGAATTGCTAGTAGATATATGACTGCTGCTACTGGTATGACAATGACACAGATTAAAAAGAATAAAAAGAAAGCTCATGAAATATATGACAGTATAAAAAATAATATTAAGTTTATAGATTCTACTGGAAAAACAATGGCATGGGCAGAAAGTATTATTAGAACATATAAACCTGATATTGTTATATTAGATATTGGTAGTAAGTTTTCAGAAGAAGGTGCATCTACTAATAATCATGAAGCATTAAAAGCTAATGCTATTTATGCTAGAAACATAGGTAAGTTATATGGTTGTTTAGTAGTTTATTGTACTCAGTTATCAGCAGAAGCTGAAGGTAAGATAATACTTAGTCAAGCAATGATTGAGGGTAGTAAAACTGGTCTAGCAGGTGAATCTGATTTAATGATATTGATAGCTAGGAATCCACCTATGAATGATCAAACAGAAGATGATGGTATGAGGCATTTGAATATTGTTAAAAATAAAATATCAGGTGTTCATAGAATGGTTAATTGTGAATTTGATTACACAACAGGGGAATATACATCATAAATAAGGGTAACTAAATGAGGATAACAATATTAGATGTTGAAAATACAGTCACTACTAAGAATAATAAAAAACACCTTGATCCATTCGAGAGGGGAAATACTTTGGTTATGGTTGGTGTTCACCCACTCGATACTAAAAATACATCCACTTATATTTTCGACCATAGTGACATTACTAAAGATGATGATCTTATATCTAACCGATTCGAGGTACAAGATCATTTAGATAGGACAGATCTTTTAGTGGGACATAACATATCTTACGATTTAATTTGGTTATTAGAATCAGGTTTTAAATATGATAAACCTGTGTTTGATACTATGTTATGTGAATACATTTTTAATAAAGGAATTAATATTTCTTCTTTAAGTTTAGGTGCTTTAGCTATTCACTATAAGTGTCAAACACTAAAACAAGATACATTAAAAGAGTATTTTAAAAAAGGTTATTCAACTAAAGATATACCTAGAAATGAATTAGAATCTTATTTAATTCATGATGTTCTTGCTACAAAAGAAATCTTTATTAAGCAATACAAAAGACTAAAAAATAACACACTTATTAGAACTGTGCAACTTACAAATCAAGTAGCTTTAGCTTTAACTAAAATGTATCAAGCAGGTTTTAAAGTTGATTTAAATAAATTAAAAGAAGTAAGAAAAGAATTTGAAGAAGAAAAAATTAAATTAGAAAAAGATCTAAATGAATACACTAAATATATTATGGGTGATACTCCTATTAACTTAAATAGTCCCGAACAATTATCTTGGATTTTATTTAGTCGTAAATCAAAAGATAAAAAAGAATGGGCTACTACTATTAGTAATGATCCGTATATGTCTAATGATGTATTTAGAAATTTAGTAGAAAGAAGTTTTTATAAATTGTATAAAACAAAAGCAATGCAATGCAAAAAATGTAAAGGAAAAAGTTTTATATATAAAATAAAAAAAGATGGCAGTCAGTATAAAAATAAAACTAAATGTGCTACATGTAATGGACAAGGTTACTTATACATAAATACAAAAGAAATTGCAGGGCTTAAATTTAATCCTTCTAATATCAAATGGGCCAGTGCCAATGGATTTAAAACTAATAAAAGTAATTTAGAAATCTTAGAAAATATTGCTTCTAATAAAAATATGATAAAAGCAAAAACATTTTTAAATAATTTAAAAAGACTATCTGCTATATCTAGTTATCTATCTAATTATATAGAAGGCATTGAGAATTACATTAAAGATGATGGGCTACTACATGTAAAATTAAATCAACATATAACAGCTACTGGTAGATTTAGTGGTGCTAATCCTAATATGCAAAATATGCCTAGAGGTTCTACTTTTCCAATTAAAAAAGTATTTATATCAAGATATTCTAAAGGTAAAATACTTGAAGCTGACTTTGCACAATTAGAATTTAGAGTGGCTGCTTACCTTAGTCAAGATCCTATTGCAATTAAAGAAGTGAATGAAGGCTTTGATGTACATAGTTATACAGCTCAAGTTATTACAGATGCAGGACAGCCTACAAGCAGACAAGTAGCTAAGACACATACCTTTGCTCCTTTGTATGGAGCTACAGGTTATGGAAGAACTAAAGCTGAAGCAGCTTACTATACTCATTTTTTAGAAAAGTATAAAGGTATAGCTAAGTGGCATAAACAATTAGCAAAAGAAGCTATGACAAAGAAATGTATTACAACACCTAGTGGTAGAGAATTTATATTTGATAAATGTAAAAGGAAAAAAGATGGTTCAGTAACATACTTTACACAAATTAAAAATTATCCAGTACAGTCTTTTGCTACTGCTGATATTGTGCCTTTATTTTTAGTAGAGATTACAAAAAAACTTATTAAAAAATTAAGTTTAGTAGTGAACTCAGTGCATGATAGTGTTATTATAGATGTCCACTTTTCAGAAGTGGAAGATGTAATAGAGATAGTAAAAGAAATAGAAGGGAATCTAGTTAAGTATATGAAGACTAGATGGGGTATAGATTTTAATGTACCTTTGAAATTAGATGTAAAAATAGGTAATGATTGGTTAAATATGACAGAAATATAGAGGAGATTATATGTCAACAGATATTACATTAAGTTCGGATAAAAATCAGTTTAATAATTTAGCACAAGCTATGGGCATGGGTCATGACATGGTAGAAAATAAACAAAAAAGCAATTTATCTAGATTAAAGATAGATCACTTTGGAGTTGATGGTGAAACAACAATTAAAGGAAAAAAGAAAACTATCAAGGCTGTAGAGCCAGGTTGTTTTAGTCTTGAACTTTGTGATGGAAATAAAATATATCAAGAAAATCCTAAGGTTAGATTGTTTCAACAGAAGTTTATGTATAAAAGATACCTTAAAGAATCAGATAACAAAGGTATGTTTATTAAAACTATTATGGCTAATGATCTTAAGTCTGATTTAATTGATAATGTAGGTGGGGTTAATTGTGGTAAGCCTTCAGGTTGGATTGAAGACTTTAACTCTTTACCAGAAAACCAAAAGACTTTAATTAAAAGTATTAAAAGAGTTAGAGTTTTATTTGGATTAGTAACATTTGATAATGCTATTGATGAAGGTGGATTAGATGTTGATCCACAAGAAGGTATACCATTTATTTATGAAGTAGATAATCGTGATGCTTTTAAAACAATGGGTACTCCTATTGGGCAAATGGCAAAACAAAATCGTATATTGCCTCAACATTATTTACAACTAAACACTGAAGAAAAACAAATACCAACAGGTGCTAAGTACTATATACCTAATGTTAGTTTGTTACCTGAAGTAATTGAACTAAATGATAATGATCAAGTTATATTTAAAGACTTTACTGACTGGATTGAAAACTATAACAATTGGGTTATAGGATCTAATCAAGAAGCTATAGATGCAAAGAAAAAAATTGACTCAGATGAGTTAGTTAATGAGTTTGTTGATATAGGAGATGCAGCTTAATCATGTTATCAAATCCCATAGAACTTGCTGTTCATAATTACTTAAGTAAAGTATCTAAAGATGATAGTATTTTATCTAAAGAAATAATAGATACTATTACAGAAGATATTAGAACTGCTCTTACAAAACAATTTGTTGATAAAAGAAGTAAAAAGTTTACTCTTAGAATGTCTAATATGGGTAAGCCGTATTGTCAACTGTGGTTTGAAAAGAATAAACCTGAAAAAGCTATTCCTCCTAGTACTAACTTTGTTATTAATATGTTAATAGGAGATATTATAGAAGCTGTATTTAAAGGTCTATTGCAAGCCTCTGGGATTAAGTTTGAAAATGGTAAAAAAGTTACCCTCAATCTAGGTGATGGTTATAAGATTGAGGGTACTCCTGACATTACTTTTGATAATGACTTAGATGATATTAAATCTGCTAGTCCATGGAGTTATGATAATAAATTTAAAAGCTATGATACTTTGGCTGAAAAAGATAGCTTTGGTTATATATCACAATTAGCAGGATATGCTAAAGCATCTAATAAAAATGCTAGTGGTTGGTGGGTTATTAATAAAGGTAACGGTAGCTTTAAACATGTTAAAGCAACTGGTATTGATGTAGAAAAAGTTTTATATAAAACTAAAGAGCTGGCTAAAGAATTAAATAAAAATTTATTTAGAAGATGCTTTGATGATGAACCTGAAACATATAGAAAAAAACCTTCAGGCAATAGGAAGCTTTGTATAGAATGTTCTTGGTGTTCATTTAGGCATGCATGTTGGCCTAGATTACAAGAAAGACCTTCAGTAGTATCTAAAGCTGAGAACCCACCTATGGTATCTTATACAAAACTTAATCATGTATAGTTCAAAATTTAAATCTAAATATAAAAAAAGAAGTTACAAAAGTGGCTTAGAAGTTGGTGTAAAAGATCAATTAGTAAAAGAAAATATAAAAGTAAACTATGAAACAGTAAAAATTGAATGGCAAGACTTGGCATATAGAACATATACTCCTGACTTTGTATTACCTAATAAGATTATTATAGAAACTAAAGGTTTATTTACAGCTGGTGATAGAAGAAAGCATATGTATATACAGAAGCAACATCCAGAATTAGATATTAGATTTGTATTTACTAATTATAATTCTAAATTAAGTAAAAAATCAAAAACTACTTATGGTAAATGGTGTGAAAGAAATAATTTTTTATATGCTAATAAACAAATACCAAGTAATTGGTTGTTAGAAATAACAAAGAAAGAAATAAACTTACCATCTTTAATAGAATATAAAGGGATTAAACATGAAGTTATATAATGAAAATGATGTAGATGAACCTAAGAAATTACAAGAAGATGATTTAGCAATAGTTATTAGACCTCTCATAGAGGACGGTAAGTGGACAGGTAAAGTAGATTTAAATGGTATTATTATGCCTTTACTTAATTTATCAGATAAAGATCATGATCTTGTTAAAGATAGTATGTATGCAATGGTTACTTGTTATCATTTATTAAATACAGATACTGAGTTTGCTAAACGAATTAATTATGAAATGGATAAATTATTAGAAGAAGGTGATCTAGAATCTTTATTACAAGGTGAAGAAATTAAAAGTGGGGATTTAACTACTTGGACAAAAACTAAAGGCTCTGCTTAATGTTATCAGAAGATAATACAGATATGGTTAATAACCCACCTCATTATAATACAGGTAAATATGAAGCCATTGATGTTATTCAAGATGCGTTAGGTGATCAAGGTACAATTTTATACTGTCAAGGTAATGCTCTTAAATATATTTTAAGAATGTGGCATAAAGGTAAACCTGTAGAAGATATAAAAAAAGCCATGTGGTATTTAAATAAAATAATTGAGCTATCAGAAAAACAAAAAGGGAACAAGGTATGAATATAGATATAGATTTAGATAGAGATAAATTAATATCCGAGCAGTCTACTCAGTTATTAAAAGATTATTACATGATAGCTGGAGAAACTTCTCCTCAAGAAGCTTTTGCTAGGGCATCTTTAGCTTATTGTTATGGTGATATAGAATTTGCACAAAAGATTTATCATTATTCTAGTAAACAATGGTTTATGTTTGCTAGCCCTGTATTAAGTAATGCCCCTAAAGCTGATGAAAAATTTAAAGCACTTCCTATAAGTTGCTTTCTTACTTATGTAGGTGATACTTTAAACGATTTAATAGAGCATAATGCAGAAGTTGCATGGCTGTCTGTTAAAGGTGGTGGTGTAGGTGGTCATTGGTCAGATGTTAGAGCTGTTGGTGATAAGTCACCAGGGCCAATACCTTTTCTTAAAGTTACTGACAGTCAGATGACTGCATATAAACAAGGTAAAACTAGAAAAGGATCTTATGCAGCTTACTTAGATGTGAGTCACCCAGACATAATAGAATTTATAAACTTTAAATTACCTACAGGCGGTGATGCTAATCGTAAATGTTTTAATTTATTTAATGCTGTAAACATTACTGATGCCTTTATGAAAACTGTTGAGGCTAATCAGTATTGGGAACTAGTAGATCCACATAGTGGATTAGTTAGAGAAAGAATTGAAGCTAGAAAACTATGGGAAAAACTTTTAGATGTAAGGTTTAGAACAGGTTCACCATATTTAAATTTTATTGATACAGCAAATAGGGCTTTACCTGAACCTCTTAAAAAATTAGGTCTTAAAATTCATGGTAGTAATTTATGTAATGAAATACACCTGCCTACTAATAAAGATAGAACTGCTGTATGTTGTTTGTCTTCAGTCAACTTAGAAAAGTATGATGAGTGGAAAGACACTTCTATGGTAAAAGATTTAATTAGATTTTTAGATAATGTCTTACAAAAGTTTATAGATAATGCTCCACAAGATATTGTTAAAGCTAAAATATCTGCTCTTAGGGAACGGTCTTTAGGGTTAGGTGCTATGGGATTTCATGGGTATTTACAAAAACATAATATACCTTTTGAAAGTGCTGTAGCAAAAAGTATAAACATGAAAATCTTTAAGAAAATTAAAGAGGAAGCTTTAGATGAAACTAAAAATCTTGCAGATGAATTGGGTTCTCCTGGTGATTTGGTGGGCACTGGCATTAGGAATGCACACTTGCTTGCTATTGCTCCTAATGCCAATAGCAGTATTATTTGTAATTGTTCACCGAGTATTGAACCTATTAAGTCGAATGCTTACGTACATAGAACGAGAGTTGGATCGCACTTAATTAAAAATAAATATTTAATACCAGTACTAGAAAAGCATAATAAAAACACAAGTGCTATTTGGAAATTAATCATTATGAATGAAGGGTCAGTACAAAAATTAAATTTTTTATCTGCCTCAGAAAAAGAAATATTTAAAACTGCATTTGAAATAGATCAACAGTGGGTTATTGAACATGCCTCTGATAGACAGACTTATATATGCCAAGGGCAATCTGTTAATTTATTTTTTCCAGCAGGTAGTGATAAAAGCTATGTAAATGAAACACACATTAGAGCTTGGAGAAAAGGATTAAAAGGTTTGTATTATTTGAGAACTAACTCAGGCAATGATGCAGATAAAGTAGGCATGAAAATAGAACGCAATGCTTTGAAAGATGCAGAAGAATGTATTGCATGTCATGGATAAGGATATATAATGAGAAAGAAATTTGATTATGCATTGTTTAGAGCTAATGATGCTTTAGCTAGAAAAATAGGCAAGTTATATTGGGAGTCTATAGGTCATATAGCTGATGATAACCCAGACAAATATGGGCCAGATCTAATTGTAGAAGAAGTTAATATCGACACTCATAGATATAATAAATCACCTACTTTTTTTTGTGAGGTAGAGATTAAACGTGCTTGGAAAGGTAAGGATTTTACTTATAAAAGTATACAAATACCACACAGAAAAGCTAAATATTTAGATACAATTAAGTATGGTAAGGAATGTAATTTTCTTATATTAAATAATGAACAAACCCATGCATTTTATATTTTACACAATGATTTAAAAACATCTCCTGTTGCAGAAGTACCTAACAAATATGTACCTTCTGGAGAAATGTTTTTTCAAGTACCCTTAACTAAAGCTAGACTAGTGGAGTTGCCTAATGAAAAATAAAGTTGTTATTAAAGAGTCCGTAGAAGTAGATGAAAACAATATAGAAGTTATTAAATGGAAAGATGCTCAGTCAGAAGATGGTTGGAGTTCAGAAAGAACTGCTGAGTTAGCCACAGTTATTACTGTAGGATTTTTAATTAAAGAGAATAAAGAAGCTGTGTGTATAGCTAGTACTTGGGCTGATCCAGATAGTAATTGTAAACTACATATACCAAAGTCTTGGATTAAAGAACGTAAAACCTTATGTATAAATAAAGTTAAACGTGCTTATAAAACTAGAAAGAAATTTAAATCTATTAAAACAAATGCTTCAGCTAGTAATCAAGATGTATTACATGATCAATATAATAGGTACTACGGTGCATAAATAATAACAAAGGAAAAAAGCATACCGATAGTAAAAAACAATTTGCAATACAAGTAATAATAAGTAAAACTAAATGAGGCTCTATTCAGAGCCTTTATTTTCCCTGTTAATTTTAGGAGTATCAAATGAGTTTATTAGAATCCTCAGTAGTATTCAAGCCCTTTAAATATCCTTGGGCTATGGACTTCGCAGTTAAATCAGAGAAGGCTCATTGGGGTGAATGGGAATGTAAGTTACAAGATGATGTAGCTCAGTGGCAATCTGGTAAGTTAAGTGATCAAGAAAAAAATCATATAACTCAAATACTTAGATTGTTTACACAGAGTGATGTAGCTGTAGGTACAAACTATCTTGAGTATTATATACAAAAGTTAAAGAATAATGAGATCAGAGCTATGTTAACTAGCTTTGCTAACAGAGAGTTTGTTCATCAAAGAAGCTATGCACTACTTAATGATACATTAGGACTACCTGAAGAGGAGTACTCAGCTTTTCTAGACTACACACAGATGAAAGATAAGATAGACTTTATGACTGACATAGATGTACATAGTATCTCAGGACTAGGCAAGTCTATAGCTAGGTCTGTAATGAATGAGGGTATGTCTTTGTTCTCCGCCTTTGCTATGCTACTTAACTATCAAAGGTTTGGTAAGATGAAAGGTATGTGTGAGATTGTTGAGTGGTCAGTTCGAGATGAAACAATGCACTGTGAAGGTATGGTTAAATTATTTAGAGAGTTTTGTAAAGAGCATCCAAGAATAGTTAATGACGAGTTTAAGAAAGATATATATCAAATGTTTAGAGAGGGTGTAGCACTTGAAGATGCAGTTATAGATACAGCATTTGAAATGGGAGGTGTTAAAGGTCTTACTTCAGATGAGGTAAAACAGTATGTAAGATATATAGCTGATAGAAGATTAATACAACTAGGATTAAAAGGTAACTTTAAAGTTAAAGAGAACCCCCTAGAATGGCTTGATTGGATTGTTAGTGGTGATACTCTAAAGAACTTCTTTGAAGGTGTTGTAACTGATTATAATGCTTCAGGCATGACAGGTGATTGGGGTTGGGAAACTTCTAAAGATAAAAATAAAATAGCAGCTTAAGTTATGTATAGTTTCTTTTTATACTTACAACCTTTAGCAGTACCTTCTTCTGCCCATTTAAATTGATTTTTAAATCCTTTACATTTATAGATGCATGTTAAAATTCTAGGTTCAATCAAATGAAATTGACCTAAGTAATTTTCATGCATCCACTCTAACTCACAATGATAAAAA
>JGI24006J15134_10002162_pt1 | contig 11019 bp, 12 predicted proteins | sample LinPmetageLP53_FD_15134 | JGI IMG/M metagenome (IMG submission 15134) | reverse complement strand
CACCAAATCCGCCCGCCGCTTTTCCGGCACCCTTCAGCAACGAGCCAAACGCTTGGGTGTTACCGGCTTGGCGCGCAGCGGCACCTTGCGCGCGGAACAAGGACGCGCTGGTGGTCAAGCCTAAAGCCTCTAACTCTCCCGCGTGGAGGATGCTATTCACGTTCAGTTCTTCCTCCATCACGCTGTCTTCCAACAGGTCCATAGAGGCGTCAAGGTTCGATCGAGCCCGTAGCGCACCCGTCCTGATCCTACCGGCGCGCGCCTCACGTCGGGCGTTCTCAGCCGCTGCCTGTCGTGCGGCGACGGCGTTATTCTGGGCCACCTGTGCGTTGAAGTTCGCGGCCTGTTGCGCGGCCTTACCTTGGTTCATCGCGCCGACAGCGGAGACCGCAGAACCGGCAACCGCAGCCACTAGGGCCACCTCTGCGCCGGTCATAACACCCTCGCATACAGCGCGCAGTCATCGCCGTTTGGGTTATACGCTCTCATCCGCTCGGCTTCCAACTTGAACCCCAGCAACTGGACCCAACGATGACCCTGCTCGAAATCGCAGTCCACCGTTGCCTCAATGCGCTGCATGTAACAATCGTCGAGAAAGCTCTTAACCTCGCGGTGAATTTGCATAAAAGCGCCGTGACCTGTCTCCGATAAAAACCCCCACGCGATCGCGCGCCCCTGCCACATCGGCAAGATACCCATCGACGCGACTGGCGACCCGTTCACCACGCCGCTGAAGGAGGGAAACTCTTCCAACGCTTTGGCCTGTGCGGGCGTGACCCAGTTGCTTAGATACTGCTGCGCCGACTGAAGCTCAAGCTGGGCGATGTGTTCCGCTTGGAACGGTACGACTTCCATCTAACGATCCTGCGTGTGTTGCTGTGCCATCACCGCCTCTATGGTAACCGGGAACGGTTGTGTTTGGCGATAGAAGACGTGGTTGTCGGAACTATACTCGCCGTCCCACTCAAACTCCAAATCACCAGTGTATAGTGTCACCGCCGTGTCCATCGCGTCACCACCCTCGCGGAGTACAATGGCGTCGAGGTTGGCCGCGCCGGGGCCGACATACCCACCCAACATAGAGAGGAACCTAATGATAACGCGGTGCATACGAGTCAGCTTACCCTGAGAGGTGCCATCTCTGGCTCCTACGTCCGTGCGTAGTGTCTGGAAGTCGGACGTATACGCCAAACCAACTTGGGCTTTCGACGTGGACCGGTCGAGCGTAATCGCGCCAGAGGACACGGTTTTATTTGTGTGTGCCGCACCTTCGGCTAAGATGGTTACACTCTCTCCTTCCAGATGATCCAGCCCCGCTAAGGTGTTTACCCGCGCGCGAACTTTACCAGCGGAGATGTACGTGGTGAGCGCAGAACCGTCGATCGCAGGGTGGATGTCACCCGCCGATGTATAAGTTGTGTATCCTGTGCCGTTTACGCCAGCTAACTCAAACGTGTTAGCCGTGACGTTCGCCACCGTATAACCCAACCCGTTTAACTCAGTCATCCCCAACACATTGAGGATGGTGATCTCGTCGCTGTTGCTCAACCCGTGCGCGGCGGCGGTCACCACAACTGGGTTAGCCTGAGTCGCCGCCGTGATAGTTGTGCGGAGCTTGGTGTTGCTAAAAAGCTCGAAGGTGTTCGTGGTCTGCTCCGCGACCCGGTACGCGTTGGTGTTCAGCTCGGTCATACCCTTGACCTCGGTGATACGAACCTCCGTGCCATTCGCAAAACCATGACTCGCTGCCGTCACGACAGCGGGGTCAGCAGAGGTCACCGCAGTCATCGTCAACGGCACATCCAGCAACAGCCCGCTATCAACGAAGAACGCGTCCTCGGGGTCGTTGCTATCCTCCCAGTAAGGCTTCATGTACTCGATGTACCTCCGGGTGCTACCGTTCACCACCCGCTGCACCACCATGTATAACTCGTCTGCATCACCCGCCGTATTGGGGATGACCGCAACACTCTCGACCTTGGCCTGAGTCGCCGCCGCGTCACTCGTCCCGCCCACAATGTGGCGAGCCCACCCCACCACCTCTTGGTTACGCTCGTAGGTGACCGACAGAAGAGTACCGTCAACAAGACACGCCCACACAACATTCTGGGGCTCGGCTTGGTATGCCATTTCTTTAAGACCGGAGCGCGACACATGCTCCGATACCAAGGTCAGGTCGGGGGCGCGGAATCCATCATCTTCAAACAAGTAAGCCAACTCGCGTAACTTCCGCCCCGCGCGCTGGACAAACAAAATGGCACGCCCCGCTCGTATCGGGGTTATGCCGCTCTTGCTGCCGTAGCCGGTGGAGCGTTTAGACTGCACATTAGAGGGTGTGGTCACATCGCCCGTGTCGGACGGTCGGGTCAGCCACTCGCCGCCGACAGTGCCGGTGAGTAGCCCCTTTTCGTCGTCGGCAAACCACTCGATGTTGTTGACTGTGTCACCACTCAGATTGTCGGTGACCGCGTTGTCATCGACCACCGTGCCGTCTTCTTCAGTCGGCGCGAAGTTCTCGAAGTCCCCCGTGCGGCTCATGTCGATCCGCTGCGGGGTGTCAGTCGGCCCTCCAAACACCAAACGGTTCTGGTGGAAGGTCACCGCGCCGGGGAACCCGGTCGTCGTAGACCACACGCCCAAACGCCAATCGGCGGTCGCAGTCGTGGCCGACGCGTCAGGGCCATCGATCGTCGCGGTTACGTGGGTGGTGTCGGTGAAGGCTGTGATGGTCAAAAAAGTGTGATTGGTCGCAGGGTCTTTCCACCGGATCAACCGGCCAACATCCGTAGACTTGAACCCGTCACCGCCGTTTATTCCCGTCACCGCCGATGCGGTAACTGTCACTGAACCCGTCGTCGCCGATAGGCCCAGAGTGGTGGTCGTCGTGTTGGTGTTGAAGAACGGCCCGTCTTGGAACGTCAGGTCGGTGATCGTCCACGCCGTGTCGGACGTACGCGATATCTTCCGGGGAGTGTAACCTTTATGCACCACGTACAAGATGTCGGCGCTCTGTGTGAACTTCAGTTCAAACAGATCAGCCGTGGTGTAGGTGGTCGTCAGCTCGATCGTCTGCGCGGCGGTGCCCGCTGATGAATAGGCCGTGAACGACGACCCGTTGATGTCGGTGCCGTCGATGTCCTGTAGCTCGTATGTATTAGTGGTTTTATCCGCCACCAGATAATATTTGTCGTTCAACTCGGTCATGCCGACGACGCCAGTAATAAACACCTCGTCACCGTTGCTGTAAGAGTGCCCGGTGTCGGTTACCACCACAGGGTTCGCAGCGGTCGCCCCTGAAATGGTGGACGTGCTGGAGAGGATAGCGCCGTTATCTTTGTAGAACCGGCAGTACAGATTACCGAACTCGATTATGTATGCCTGAGTGGTGGAAAACTCGAACCGGACGACCCGAGTAGCCAATGAACTTGTCTTCACCTCTTTGACAAACACGGTGCCGGGGCGACGCTCTACCGGCCCTTGTACCAGCGGCACAAAGTTGAGACAGGTTTGCAGCCCGGTCTTGTATCGATCGATGTCCGGGCGACCATACAACAACGGCGACATCTCGCCGCCGTTAAAATTATTCTGTATGCTGCTAACTTTTGCCACTAGAGCCTCGCGTTGATCCAGCTATCCACGGGCTCTTCCTGCGGAGGCCGCTCAAACGCATTCACCCGACGCGCCTCTTTGCGCGCCGACACGTAGAGGCTCATAGCGTCCTCCTTCTTCTGATTTGATTGGGTGACCTTCTCGGCAATCTCCATCGCAATCCGCGCCACCAACAGCTCCACAAACAGCTGGTCAAAAGTGTTAGGGTCGGTGACCTGTCGAACATACACCAACTTGATAGGGGATGAGGCGTTGGTCAAAATCTGCCGCCCCTCAATCTGGAAATCATCTTGATTAGTGGTTCCGCCGTGCCCGTTGGTCGGAAGTATCCGCAAACAATCCGATGGCATTTGGTACTGCTTGGCGTACCCAAACACAGGGTCGGTGGAACTCGCGGCCACAGCCACGCGCGCTCGGGCAAAACTCCAAGGGTGTGCCCGCAACTCCAAATCACGGGCGTGGGCGTATATACGATTACACGCCCGACCCGCGACGGTGTCCTCCACCAACGTGGAGATAGATTTTGCGCCCAACGACTGGAGCGCGAGGTTGCAGATACTGACTTCGTCAGTCATGGACTACCCCCACGTAGAACAAGGGCGGCGCAGTGCGCCGCCCTCACTCAGTTAGTCAAGAACCCAAGTACAAGTGAGCGAGATAGCTCCCGTTCCATTTGCACCCGCGAGGGACACCGTAACCGGCACACCATCTTCGTTGGCGTCACAAACCGTGTGACGACCCAACGCCTCAGTGAGCGCCGCGCCCGTCACCGCGATCGCGGTGGACGCCGCTGCCGCTTTGTACTCGTCCACATCAAGAGCGACGGCATCGCCAGCGCTATCGGTGTGAGCCGCGTAACCTACGGACAACGTGGTGGACGACCCCAAGGCGGCGTGAGCCACTTCCATCGTCAAGATACGCGCGCCATTGGGGAGGTTGAACATGTGAATGTCCGACTGTTCCGCAGAAGCGACGTAGTTGGCGTAAGACACCCGAACACGGCCAGCGTGTTCGTTTGGCTTAATTTTGGTCTTGGGAGAGTTCTGGTCCCACTTGGTCTTTTGAACACTATAAACCGTAGCCATGATTTAAGCCTCCGAACAAGTGATTGCGACGACCTTCTTTTCCTCAACACGGGTCGCCCCAAAAGTGCCGCTAACGTACACTTGCGTCGAGTAAGATTTGTCTGCGCGTTCAGAAATCTGGACGTTAATGTCGTTCCAGAGTCCAAGGTGAAGGCCCGACTTGGCCCAAGTAACAACCGTCCGATCCGTGCCCGAGAGCGCGAGGCGTTGGCTGTCGATGAAATTAAAGCCCATGAAGGCTTTGATGCGACCATCGACGAGGACCGGCCTATCGGTGAAATCCAAGCTGATGGCTTGGGTCTGACCTAACAGGTCGTCGTGCTGTTGTGCGCCAATGGCGCAATACAGTGGCTCGTTGTCCACATCGACTTCCGCTGCGATCAGCAACTGCATTGCCTCTCGCAACTTGACGACCGTGAGACCACCAGCCGTGGTCCCAGCAGTCTGAGCCGCAGGGAACGCCGTGCTGGTCGTACCATCTTCACCGGTCAGGGAGGTTCCCGTGGCGGCTGCGATGATAGTGTCGTCCATCGCGCGTCCGAGAGCCATAGCGCCATTGATGGCGTAAGGGCTGGTCGGGTCGGCGATGACACGGAGTTTATCCTGGTCGTCGATAAGATCGGCCCATTCGTAATCGGTGGGGAAAACCCAACGCTTATCATGGGGGGTTTCGATCAGGGGCGTATCAGCGTGGCGAGTGGTCTTGGCTTGTGCAATGACCGCGCCTAACTGGTTTACTGCGGCTCCGCTTTTACCGTGGTAGCTGTCTTCCATGACCGCACCACGAAATTTGGAACCCCGCTGTTGAAGCAGATGCTCAACAGTCGATTTATAGTCAATAATTGACCAATCGAGGATTTCATTAGACATGATTAAAATGCCTTCCTTCTATGGGTTTCACATAAAAGCTGAAGGCTTATCCGGCGAGCGGGGCCAGTACTAAGGCTTTATAATCGGCCCACATGGGTTATCGACGTTGCCCGTTCTACACCATCATTGGTGCGCTATACCTCGGATATTAACCGGAATGTGGTTAAAGTGCAAGTGCGGCCTAATAATGATTACGCGGGGGCTCATCGAGGCATACACATATCAATAACCGCTCTTCTTCGTCATTCTCTTAGCACCAGATTTCTGAGCCGCCTTAGTAGCAGCGGCTTTCCCCTTGGGCGTGTAGGGGTACGTCTTGGCTTTCCCACTCTTGGTCATAACTTTAGGCATTCTGTTATCCTCTCGTAAGGTTTGTTGGCGGTCACGCTGTCTGGCCCCTTCGTCTTCTTCGGTTTGAAACCTCGGAGCCCGCCGTCTTCGGTTCGACATCGGGCGCAACCAGTGACACGTCGTTCATATACGCGTCGAACAAGCGCGCAGCTTCCATAACACTCTCGGAACCCACCAGACCTTTGACGCTGACCGCTAACTTCAGCGCCTCCAGCCGTGTCTGTGCGCTCACCCTTGCAGACCTGTCATCATGCGCGCCAGCTCGGACTTACGTGCGATCGTCGCTTTATGTGACGGGTGCATCCGGTCGGCCCACTCTGGGCTCGCCATGAGCTTACTCATCTCATCCTTCGCCTGTGCTGGCGACAGATGGTTGGGGCTGACGACCTCGCCCGTGTCGAAGGTGTCGTCGCCGATCTTACCTGCGATCCTCAGGAACATATCCATCGAACCTTTGGCACCAAGTGTCGCGCCAATGGACTCAAGCTCTGCATCGGTCATATCAAGTTGTTGCGCCGTGGCGTCAACCGTCATAACGCGCTGGTCGAAGGCCGCGCCCCATTCCTTCTTCAGTTCCGCGACCGAGTTAGTTCTCGCCGTCTCCACGGCGGAGGTCTGTTGCTGGGTCATCTCGCCCATATAGGACTGCCACGCCTCGGCGATGCTGGCAGCTTGGTCTTTACTCAACCCCGCCGTGTGGAACGCGCCAGCGGCCCAGTCCGAGAACGCGCTGTCCTGCCCCTCAACCGTGGGCAGCTCGTACCCTTTCGGCTCGTCGGGGCGCCCCAACTTACCGTAGAACGCCGCCTTGTCCTCCGGCGTGGCGTCCACTGTGGGGAGGATGACCATACGGTCTTGCTTCTCCGCGCTCATCATCTTTTCAAGATTACTGTAACTCTTGACCACGCCCTCGAACCCGGCTTTGTCGAAGCCTTTACCCTCGGCATAGGTCCGCAACTCCGCGTCAGCAAAGCCGTCCAATACAGAAGGAGTGGGTTCTGGTGTAGGTGTAGGTGTCGGGGTGGGTGTGGGCTCTGGTGTAACTGTAGGCTCCGGGTTGCCCGCTGGTGCGGACCCAAGGTCTTCAGACATGCTTTAGTCTCCGGTTGGGTTATACAAAAATTGCAGTTCGTCTTCAGTCAAATTCAAATGCTGCGTCACGCGCAACCACACCTCGCGGCGACCTTGGAGGACACCCTCCACGCGCGGGTCTGTGTGGAACGTCGATTCATTGGCGCGACAGAACTTCGCGAGGTCAGTCAGTACCTTCCTGGAATACCCACCCGCGAACGTCTGGCGGTACGCCTGTTGGCGGGTGCGTAGGAAGTCTCTCGCTTCACTCATCCCAACGCCTTCATAACCCCAGCGGCGGCGGGTGCCGCCTCGACCATCTGCTGCATCTGCTGCTGCTGCGCGCGGCCCTCGCGGGTCGCCTGCATCTGCCCCTCGTCGTTCAGCCACGACGCGGGCATCGCATTGATCTCAGCGAGATCGCGGAAGATCACATCCGTATTAAAGTTGTCCAGCACACTCGGGTCTTGGGTCGTGTTGACCACCGCGATCGCAGACTCAAACGTCCGCAAGAACCCTGCTGCCTCCTCCGCTCGCTGTGACCGTGATAGCGGACTATCATACTCAACCTCGAACGACCCTTCGGCCTCTAGCAGTGCCGGAGGCATCTCAGGGAGCATCCCCTGCTTACTCAGCACATCAAGCTCGCGCTCGATCATCGGCCCCAACATCTCGGACTGTTGTCTCCCCATCGTCGGCGACAGCAACGCGCCCTTCTCGCGCGCTCGCTCCAACACTTCCGTCGCGGTCATTGCTGGCGTCTCAACTAAAATCTGGAACAGGTTGACGAGGAACGCGTCATTGATGACGTTCCGCTCCATGTCCATCAGCTCTTGCCCAGCGGCAAGATTACCGGTCGGTAGCGTGTGGACCAGAGGGCGGCCTTCGGCGCTAACCCCACCGGGGTTGATTGCGCCCGCCTTCAAGCTGAACGTGTCGAGGATACCGTCGTCGTGCGTGAGCAGCACCGGGTCCACCACACGGTGGCCCTGTTTCAGCATCGTCTTCTTTTGCTCGTTCAGCACCTTGATTGACGGCAGACTGAGCATCGCGGGGCTGCGCCCGTAAATCTCTCCGGGGCCGGTCACATACCGGCTGACCTGATAGGGGAACGTGTCGAAGCCGCCCTCACTGAGGACGTGGCGTCCCTCACACGTAATGTAGGTCGATGCGAACCGTTTGCCGCGCGCGTCCAACCGTCCGGGCTCGACCTCTTCGCGCGGTCGCACACAGTGGATGATCTCGAACCGTTTGTCGGGTGTCGTCTTCGCTGCCGCGTTGACCGCGTCTGGCACTGAGTCCCAGCGCCCCGTGTCCACGCGTTGCAACATCTGCCGCGCCGTCAGTGAGTACTTCCGATACGACGTGTCCACGAACCCGGTGTGGCTCATGTCGAACAACACCTCACGCAGATCAACCGCGCGATACGCCAGCCCGCCCGTATCAGAGGAGTCCACGAACATCACCCCCGTGCCGAAGGCACCTAAGCCGATGTACACCTCATGCTGTTGGCTCGCGTAGTTTGCTCGCGGTGCGTACCGCTGCCGGAACAACACCCGCTCCGCTTCCTCAAAATAAAGTTTAACCGTGTGGTCCGCGTTCAGTGCCGGGTCCGTCGCCCGCAGCCGGTGCCACTTCTGGTTCCGGGGGGTGAGCATACTCTCCATCGCAGCGGCGAACCGCTCCAGCGCCAGCGCCGCCGTGCTGTCGAGCATCTTCTCAGTGCGCTTCTCGCCACGCGTGATGTTCATGTCCGACCGATACATCGTGTCAGAATATCGCGGTAGTACCCGATCGGCGATCTCGGTCCAGTGGGCCTCCCACGTCCCGCGCATGGCCTCAAGCTGCTCGTACCGCTTGATGATGCCGTCAGCTGTCTTCATGGCTTACTGGCCCAACAAAGTCTTCGACGCCGGGGTCGTCTCTGACGTTACCCCTTCACCGCTTGTCAACACTGTTGACGCTCGACCCTGCGCCCGTGAGCGCCGCTGCCGCGCGTCTAACGCCGCCGCTTGCACGTCCGCGCCCGACCGCGACGGCGGGGGTGCCGGTGGCGGTGGCGGTGCCGGTGCTTTTGGGGAACTAAAAATTCCGCCCATTGATATCTCCCTTTAACCAGAATCCAGTTAACACAGAGCTACCATAAAAAAACCCCCGACGCAATGGTGCGTCGGGGGGTGAGAGATAGGGAGGGAATGTAACTACGTGAATATATCATAATCCATGCCAGATGCAACCCGTGACCGATTGCGGCGCGACAGCGTACTGTCCTTGCGGTTCGTTATCTTACTGAACGTCATCGCCAACGCGTCCGCATAGTCAGGACTGGCGTGCCCGCGTTTCTTCATCTTCTCCTTAGGCTCCAACTTCAGTTGCCCTTTCAGAGTGAACTCATACATCGGCGCGCACAGGTCATCCGCCAAATCCTTAATGTTGGGCAGCTTGCCCGAAGGTAGCCAGTCCCGCAGCCGCCCCCACATCTCCGTGCGGTGATTAGCATACATGTCCTTGTCCTCCGCGCCGCCGCCCGTCCGCACCTCGTTGATCTTGAACCCCGCGCCCTTCAAGATATCCACAACCCCGCCGCCCACACCGTCACCCTCGACGAACACCGCGTCCGGCTTGTACCGATCGATCGCCCGCGCGACATGCTCCGACAACTCCACGATGCTGCAACTCTTGTACTGCTCGAACCTGACCTCACTAGCGTCCCGACCAGAGCGGAACGCTATCACCGCACTATCATCACCGAACCGCGCCGGGTCCACACCAATGACCATCGGCGCTCCAGGATCGGCGATGGCATCACGCGCGATGGCGTCGTCAACCTGCCCCCGACTGATAAACTGATAATCACCTTGCCGGGGGAATTGCCCGTAGACCTCGACCCGTGCCTGATCGCTGTCCTCGCCGTACTGCTCGATAATGCTGGTGTAGAGCGCATGGTCGTTCTCCTCGACACTGCGCCCATCAATGTTCTCATGGTCCCACTGGTCGCGATTGCCGTGGAAGCATTCAAAGAACTCGCCGGACGGGTTACGCGGATTGCTGATCGCGATCCAGAACCGGTGGGTCGTCTTGTCCGTAAAATAACCCTGCGCCACCGGCCAGATGCAACCGGGGATACCGCTGGCCTCATCGAAGAGAACCGCCATCGCCATCTGACTGTGAACGCCCGCGTAGGCATCCGGAGCTTCCTCTGACCAGAGCCGCGCCTCGATGTACCAGTACGCATCATCGTAGCCGGTCGTCTCCTTGAGCGTCTGCACCAACCAATCGGCGGGCTTCAAAGACATGATGTTATGCTCGAACCACCGGCTGTTAATCGACATCGTCGCCCATTTGCGGATTTCTGGGAACGTGGTGGATTTAAGCTGCTGCTCGGTGTTGGCGCTGACCACGACCGTGGAGGACGGCAGACAAGAAAACATCCACAGACTTATCCACGCAAGAAAAGCCGACTTGCCAATCCCGCGACCGGAGGCTCGGGCGATCTTTAAGAGTTCCGGGTCCAAGCCATGTAACTGCTTGTTGCGGTTCGCCGCGATGTGGTCGCGCATCTTGATGAGAGCGTCGAGCTGCCACTTCCGTGGGCCTTGGTGATGCTCTAAGGGTGTGCCGGGTTTGCCCCACGGGAAAGCGTACAAGACAAACTGAAGGGGGTCATCGGCGTAACCGAACAGTTTATGTATAAGCTGTTGCTCGTCGGGGTGGGGCTGTTGCTTTGCCATTTTTAGTTACACCTTATTTTCTGAAAAATTTTTCTGAAAAAATAATAAGCAGGGGCTTGGTCAGGTCCATATGATCCTGCCCGCGCCGCAATCTCGGGGGTACCCCCGTACCACCCCCCGGCCTCCGATTTTAAATGTCCGGACATTGATTGTCGCATAAACTCCATTATGGGAAATTACTTATCGTTAGTTATCAATGGGTTAGCTATTTCGGACCGTTCAACCGTGTCAGCTTCAACTGTTACGGGTCGCATATCGACGATTTGTTCGCTTATACGTTGTCGGTTAGCTTCCGCGTCGAT
>JGI24006J15134_10002159_pt1 | contig 11023 bp, 3 predicted proteins | sample LinPmetageLP53_FD_15134 | JGI IMG/M metagenome (IMG submission 15134) | reverse complement strand
TGACGAAGGTATGGAGATTTACTCCAATATTGAAAAAAGATTAAATTAATCTAACTGTAGATGCGGTCGCTCTACGGAGCGATCGTAAACTACAAAATTATATTATATGGAAAAAGAAAAATCAAAAGGATTAGGTGATACAATAGCAAAAATTACAAAAGCAACTGGAATAAAAAAAGTTGTAGAAACAGTTGCGAAAGTTGTTGACAAAGATTGTGGATGTGCTAAAAGACAAGATACTTTAAATAGATTTTTTCCTTATAACAACTAAAAAGAAATTATGGTAAATATAGATACAGTATATCAAAAAGTTTTAACATTTGCCAATAAAGAGCAAAGAGGCTACATAACGCCTCAAGAGTTCAACTTATTTGCTGATCAGGCGCAAAAAGAAATATTTGAGCAATACTTTTACGATTTAAATCAGTTTAGTAGAGCTCCTGGTAATTCTGAAGAGTATAGTGATATTATACACAATATAAATGAAAAAATAGCTATATTTGAAAAAGTTGCAGATGTTCAAAACAATGTAACAACGTTAAGTGCAGCGGATCTGTATAGATTAGGCACTGTTATGTCNAGTGTTCAGATAGGATCAAGTTATAGTGGNAGTGAATCTAGCACTACCGCTGAAGTGGAAGTTGAAGAAGTTCAACAAAATGAAATTTTATATCTTAATCTATCATATCTTACTAGGCCAACAGAGAATAGACCTGTTTATGTTAGAACTGGTAAAAATAAAATTCAAATATATCCAGCAACAATTACATCAGCCAAGTACACTTATGTATCTACACCAACTAAACCCGCTTGGAATTATGTAGTCGTAAATAACAAAGCCATGTTTAACCCATCTGGTAAGGTAGATTTTGAATTACATCCTTCTGAAGAAAATGAATTAGTTTATAAAATATTAAAATTTGCTGGATTAGCTATGAAAAGAGATGACATCGCTAGAGGTGGTCAAGGGTTAGAATCATTACAAATTCAACAAGAAAAACAATAAAATAAATGGGATATTTAAATAGCTACGGTAACACTGAAGGAAATACAAATAAAGATTATTACCAAGGTAATGATTTTGGTAATTATCAATTTACATCCTTGACTGATATAGTGAATCAATTTATGGTTGCTTATGTTGGTGAAAATAAAATAATATCTAAAGTTAAAAGAGCTGATGTTGCTTTTCATGCTCAAAGAGCGTTACAAGAATTATCTTTTGATACTTTTAAATCTATAAAATCTCAACAAATAGATTTACCACCTACACTAGTAATGCCACTTCCACACGACTATGTTAATTATACAAAATTATCTTGGACTGACTCTTCTGGAATTAAACATCCTTTATACCCTACAAATTCAACATCAAATCCGTTTCAAATAAACCAACTAGATAATGGTGATTATGCTTTTCCATCTGGATATGAAGTATTAATCAATGGTGACTTTTCTGCTTTTAACAAAACAGCGCCTGATAACTGGGTAATACAAGCTGCTGGTAATCTTAATGGTCATTTTAATAGTGGTATGGGCGTAGAGAACGGTGAGTTATTGTGGAGTTATAGCGGTAAAGCAGGTTTAGGTGGTTTTTATACTCAAGTTGGTGTTACTTACCAGCAAATAGACGTTAGTGATCTTACCGCGGTGGATATTTCAGCAGATGGTGTAGTAGCTGACATTAGCTTTCAAAATGGTGATGGTGATGCTCCCGTAGCTGGAGCTACTGGAACAGCTATTGGAACCATTAGATTTGGATTAACAACTGTCCAGCCAGATGGTAGTGATCTTAACCACGTTACCAATGGAGTCTTTGATGATACTCCATTAGCTGGGGTTAATATGTTTGACTTACAAAACAATGATGGGGAAGCTAGTTATTTAGAATGGACCGGCACTGAGAATAGTACAAAAACTATTTTAGAAATTGACGTTAGTGGGGTTGATACTATCTACGCTGTTGGGATTTCATTTGTAGATCTTTCAATAAACTTAACTAATGGATTTGCCCTTAACCCAAGTGGTGACATACGTATTAAACCTATACCTACTGCGGCCGCAGCTGCGGCAGGTGCTACTGGTGGTGGTTTTCCACTTGGAGCGGTAACAGGTGATGGAAATATAAATTCTTTAGACAACTTATCATTAAAAAATAACCGTGCAAACGCCGCCTTAAGCGCTAAATTAGGTAATGAGCTAAATTCATCGACTTGGAATAACTTCAAATCAAATACGCCATCGGAAAATAATAACGATGATTACGAAGATGACACATATTGGCCAATGGCTGGTAATAGGTACGGGTTAGATCCACAGCATGCGCAGGTAAATGGATCTTTTTATATAGATAATAGATTAGGAAGAATTCATTTTAGCTCTAATATTTCTGGAAAAGCTGTAATCTTAGATTATATAAGCGATAGTCTTGGTACAGACGGGGAAATGCAAGTTCATAAGTTTGCTGAAGAAGCAATGTATAAATGCATTGCACACGCAGTGGTATCAACAAAAGCTAATACACAAGAGTACATAGTACAAAGATTTAAAAAAGAAAGATTTGCGGCTATTAGAACTGCAAAATTAAGACTATCTAATGTTAAACTAGAAGAAATCACTCAAATTTTAAGAGGTAAATCAAAACAAATAAAACACTAGTATATGCCAGAGATGAAGCGTAATTTTACCGGTGGTAAAATGAATAAAGATCTTGACGAAAGACTTGTACCGAGAGGTGAATATAGAGATGCAATGAACATACAGGTTTCAACGTCAGAAACATCTAAAGTTGGTAATATACAAAACATACAAGGTAATGCCTTGGGTTGTTCAAACTGGCTTTATAGTACTCCAATTCCTGTTGGATCAACAACTGTTGGATCTATATCTGATGAAAAAAATGATCAGTTGTATTGGATGATAGCGGGTGGTGTTAACGCTCAAATACCCCTAGTGGCTGACAGCAATGGTGATTACCACCCTCAGTCTATTAAAGACATGATTGTTCGTAAAAACCCTTCGGATATAGCTAGCTCAACGTGTGAGGCTGTTTTTGTAGATAAATACGGTTTTATAGTGCATAATATTGACACAAGCGCTGGAACAAGTTTTTCTCTTTACGATGAGGTAAATGAAATTGGTGATCCAACTTTGTATGATGAAATAACAGAAGGAATGACAGTAGCTGGTTTTACAAGCACTGGTCAGCTTTCTTTTCCAGCAACAATAGTTGAAGGTTCTGGCACTATACCACTTCCACAAATAACAATTCAATATTCTTCCCAAGCAGTTGATGGTCCCCAAACAACTTTAGGAAACGATGATGATGATGATGTTACAGGTCAGTACGGTGATATTATGAGTGTTAAACTTAGAACTTTTGACGCTTCTACTTCATTTGTTACTTCCGGTAGCACTTGGCTGCCATTTGAGACTATATGGGCCGAGCCTAACAGGTATAACTTAATGACAGCAGATTTAGGTCCTTTAAGTGGAATTCAAACAAATGCAATACCACCAGCGGGCCATGTTCAAGTTTGGTTTCCCTTAAGCCAACCTTTACCTTCAAATTTAATTGTAGGGGCACAAATAGATCAAACTGGTGGTTGGTTAGTTGGAGAGGTTACAGATATATCTGTTGTTGTTTTGCACAACGACATGAACATGCAAAGCATACCAGGAACTTTAAACAGTGAGAGTGAGCAGGTAAATTTAATAACTATAGCTCCAAATCAAGACATTAACGATCCTTACACTAACGCCACTAGTAATATTCCAACTACGGTTTACAATACTGTTTTTCCATTACAAACTAGCTCAATGGCCTCTGGCAATACGTGGCTTAATCCTCAACCGTTTACTTCGGAAATGAATTATTACGAAGAGTTTACTATGAGAGTTAGACAGCCATTTGGAATTGCACAAGTTCCTGGCACTGCCACAACAGTAACTCAAGTGCCTAATAACCTTATTTTAGTCTCTTCTTTATCTCAACTTTCAGTTGCCACTATTTATTCATACACCTCACAGTCACCTACCGTGCCAGTCGAAGTTGTAGCTAGCGAGGGGAGTGCTTGGGGTCAAACTCTTTACAATCCAGCATGTGTTGATCCAGCTACTTTATCAGGTCCCAATGACATAACTTTTACTATAGTAAGCTGTCAAGAGTTGTATTCTCCGTTTTACCAATCAAACGTTCCTTTAACTGGACAAGCAATAAATCCAACTAGCTTTGGAACAACTATGTCATTTCAACCTAAAGGAACAACACAAGGTGTTTGGCTCGAAGAATCTGTAGACTTAAGTAATACGCATACGTTGCGTTTTGACAACGAAAGAGTTTTAAATTTTGACAAAGACAGGTTAATTACTGGCATAAATATTCTTGATGATATGTTATTTTGGACAGACAACTTTTCTGAACCAAAAAAAATAAATATAAACCGAAGTATACAAGGGACTGATCAAGATGGAGACACGCACACTATTACTAAACTACCGAAACCAAAACAAGGTAAAGAATCAAGTAGTTATCGAGACGCTGGTCCTACAAAACTAGAACACATTACTGTAATTAAAAAACACCCATCCCAAGCGCCTACTATAACAATGAGTAGATTTAGAGAGGGATTGTTCAGTNCTGGTGATGAATTAAAAGCTTACAACGCTGCTTACGAGCNTGATGCTAATGGTGTACCAACTAGCAGTGTTATAAATGAAANATTTTTTACAAACAANGTAAAAGAAGATAATGTTTGGTTTTTTGTTGATAGTATAAACAATATATTTCCTTCTTTTGAAANAGGAGATGTTTTAAATTTATCCGCTGATTACGCTGATTTCACAGAAGATGATGATGATAAAGATATAAAAGTTATTGTAAAAGAAGTTGCTAATGGTCCAGCTGATCAAAGTAGTTACCCTAGTTGGGATATTCCAATACAAACAAATACAACAGGTTATTTAGTTGAGATTTTATTTATTTCAGAAAGCGGAGAAAGTGCTAAAAATCAAATAGCAGAATGGCATGTTTCTTTAGATACTACTGCTAGTACTAATTTGTTTGAGCGAAAATTTCCAAGATTTGCTTATAGATATAAATATGCTGACAATGAGTACTCTTCTTTTAGCCCTTGGTCAGAAGTTGCTTTTTTACCAGGAGCTTTTTCGTACGAACCCGTAAAAGCATATAACGAAGGAATGGTTAATACAGTAAGCTCTTTGCTTGTAGAAGACTTTGCACCAACACCTTCACTTGGTTCAAATACTTTAGATCCAATAGACATAGTACAAATTGACCTTCTTTATAAAAACGAAACTTCACCCGTTATTTACTTAATGGATAGTTTTACAAAATATGATTCAGTAGGAGACAGCGGGATTAACGCATGGAACTCACTTGGTAGTGGTGGTTGGATTGATAGTGGCCCTAGAGGATCTTATAAAGTTACCACAGAAAGCATATACGCTGCTTTACCAGAAAACCAATCTTTAAGAGTATGGGACAATGTACCTAAAAAAGCTTTAGCTCAAGAAATAACCGCAAACAGAATTGTTTATGGAAATTATTCACAAGGATATGATTTAATTTCACCTGGTGGAAATAAAACACAATTAATCCCTAAAGTAAACGTTGCAATAGAAGAAAGAACTCAACTAGAAGGTGAGGTTTTACTTATTGCTCCTAAAAAATCTATAAAATCACTTAGAAGCTATGTGCTTGGAGTTGTTTGGGGAGATAAATTTGGTAGAGAAACACCTGTTATAACACCATTAAATGCTTCTATATCAGTTCCAAAAAGCAAAGCTGATTCTAGTAACGCTATAGAGGTTTCGTTAGACAAATCTCCTGCTTGGGCGGATTATTACAAGTTTTACATTAAAGAAACTTCTAACGAATATTATAATTTAGCCGCAGATAGAGTTTACGAAGCCGAGGATGGTAATTGGTGGGTATCGTTTCCTTCTGTTGATAGAAACAAGTTAGACGAGGATACATATATTATACTAAAAAAAGGTATTAATTCTAATAGTTTGGCAGCCGGTGAAAATAGATACAAAGTTGTTGCAATAGAAAACGAAGCACCTGAGTATATAAAAACAACATTTAGTAAAATAGCTACAACGCCTTCTGACAGCTCTAGACCAGAAAATTCTTTTAACTTATTTGGTGGAAGTGGAGCGTTAGGTGTGGGTAACAATACTCTTGGCGGTGGTAGAAGCGCACCGGCAAAAGGTAAAAGTTTTTTTACTTTAGATTACAATCACTGGTCTGGAGATTATAACGACTCAACAAATGATGCCGCAGCTACGTTTGCTCAAATGCAGTTGATGTCGCCTGTGAAAATGATAGAAGAAGTAAATGCTAATTCTTCTGAAGATGAAATGTATGTTAGCTTTTCAAGAAGAATTAAAGACGACACAACGTCTGATACGGTTAGCACTGTTGGTTTAAAATATAAAGTTATAAGCGCTACATTGGAAGAAGACAGTAATGATGATTTTTATGTTATAAATCTAAACTCGCCACTACTGCACGAAGATAAATTTGTAGCTGAAGGCATTCAGAGTGGTGATGATAATATACACATTACTTTTTGGAAAAAATCAGTATTAAACAAACCAGAGTTTGACGGTAGATTTTTTGCTAAAATATATAGCGACTCTGCTGACTTTAAAAATAAACTCCAAAACCAATATATGGAGGAAAGAGACTGGCGCGTTACAGCTTCTTTAGATTTGTTTAAAATTGAAGATAGTGGTTTGTCAGATAATATTGTTACAGCTACTGGAACTGCTTTTAGCAAGCACGATGGTACCACAGCGTTTCAAACGCAAACGTTGGCAGACTGGACAAATAGGTTAAAATTTGGCAACACAAGTTTAGAATACGGGACAAGTAGATGGTTTATTGATAAGGCATCCTTTGCTGGTATACAAGGTGGTAATAATGATTACAATAATTCTATTGCTACTTTAGATTTTAAAAACCCAACTGTTAGTTACGATCTTAGTGATATTACTTCTTCAGTTGATTGGGATGAAACCGCTCCAAGTCAAGATGCATGGTGGGCTCAGACGCTCGGTACGTATACGGATTCTATTGGTACAGGTGAAAGTCTAAATCAAATTGGAATGAAAGGAGTACATACGGTTAACGGCCATCACTACGTAGATATGTCTTATTCAATGCTTCCACCTACCGGGCATACAAACCCAAAGTTTGGTAGTACAACCTCAAGAAGACAATTAAATTGGGAAGTTGGAGAAGGGGAAATGGATTCTGAAAAGTTAGTTGTTAATGGACTTCAAAAAAATAAATTATTTAGATTCACTGAATCAAATCAAATTTATAAAATTTTAGGTGTTAGAAAATTTAGATTATATAACTACCAAGGCAAAAACACCGCTCAACATGCTAGCAGAAAAGTTAATCCTCCTGGTTTAGTAGCCGCGGCAACGTACTGGCATAGTGAGCACGAAAGACAGCATCCTTTAATGGTTTTTCAAAGAAACAGAAGACATACTTATAGAGTAAGATACGAAATAGACAGTATAAACTCACCTTCAGGTACTGATTCAGATGCTCCTTTGACTGATTTTATATCTTCGCTACCAACAAACAATGTTTCTATTAACATGCAATTTTTAACTGAATTTAGAGTTGATGGTGAAAATGAAATTAGTACAAATCCTGCAATTTTTGAAACAGAGCCTAAGGAAGATGTTGATTTAAATTTATATTACGAAGCTAGCTCAAGCATACCAACGTTTCCAATTACAAATCGTAATAAATATTCTTATATACCTATAGGATCAACTTTAGTGCAACCAACTGATGGAGATTTTCCAGAAGGAATATATGTTTCTAGTTGGGGTGAAATTTTACCTAACCAACTTGTTTCAATTAATTTTTCTGACTCATTAACTCGTGGTCAATTTAAAGATTTAAAAGAACAAGACTACGTTAAATTTCTTAGGGACAACGGTTCTTATAGTACAGCCAAAATTATTGATTTTCCAGAATCTTTTCCAAATGTTGAAGTAAATGGAGAGTGGGTAATTAGTTCTGTTAATATAGTTTCAAACTCTAAAATGGGGTTAAGTTGGCATAACTGCTGGGCTTTTGGCAATGGAGTTGAATCTAATAGAATTGGTGATACTTTTAACAAGCCATTTTTATCAAATGGTGTTACTGTTTCAAGTAGTCTTGATCGTAGCTACAAGGAAGAACATAGAAAATATGGTTTAATATATTCTGGTATATATAACTCCAATAGCGGTACAAATAATTTAAATCAATTTATTGCTGGGGAAAAAATTACAAAAGATATAAATCCTATATACGGTAGTATTCAAAAGTTATACTCAAGATCTACTGCAGACGGTGATTTAATAACATTGTGTGAAGATAGAGTTTTAAGAGTATTATCTGATAAGGATGCTTTATTTAACGCTGATGGCAACATGCAATTAACATCAACAAATAACGTTCTAGGTAAAGCAATTCCTTATAGTGGTGATTATGGTATATCTACAAATCCAGAATCTTTTGCCGCTGAGTCTTACAGGGTATATTTTACCGACAAAGTTAGAGGTACTGTTATGAGACTTTCTAAAGATGGCTTAACTCCTATATCTGATTTTGGAATGAAAAATTGGTTTAGAGATAATTTAAAACTTAGCAATAGACTAGTTGGTAGTTACGACGAAAGAAAAAAAGAATACAACATTACTTTAAAAGGTATTAACAAAACGGTTAGCTTTAAAGAAGATGTAAGAGGATGGGTTAGTTTCAAGTCATTTATTCCAGAAAATGCTATTAGCTGTGCTAATCAATATTACAGCTTTAACAACGGAACTCTTTGGAAGCACAACGTGAATTTTGACACAATAATGAACGTTGTAGATAGAAATACTTTTTATAAAAATCACGGTGGATTTTTTGAAGCATCAAGTTTAAAATTTATTTTAAATGACTCTCCAGGCGTTGTAAAAACATTTCATACATTAAATTATGAAGGTTCTCAATCTCAAATAATAGAGCAGCAAACTTACGAAACTAATACCTTGAGTTCTTTTACTGGGTTTAATGCTATTACAGGTGGTAGCGAGTTTAGTGTTGCTGATACTTCTTATTTTGATAAAGATTATTATAACGACTCAAGCAAACTGGGTTGGCATGTTAAAAGCATAAGAACCAATTTAGAGGCAGGTAGCTTAAATGAATTTATAAAAAAAGAAGGTAAATGGTTTAATTATATAAAAGGCAATTCTGCCAATGTAGCTAGTTCTCAAGGAGATATTTCTGGTAATCTTGATACTTCTGACATTTCTTTTCAAGGTCTAGGCATAATAGAAAACTTCCCAACCATTCTAAGCACTTTTGGATGTACGGATGCCTCAGCTTTTAATTACAACGCTAGTGCTGGTAGTGATGATGGGAGTTGCATGCCGGTTGTTAATGGGTGTACAGACGCTAATTCTTTTAGTTACGATCCTCTTGCAAATACAGATGATGGTAGTTGTGTTTATTTAGGTTGTACTGATCCTAGCGCAGACAACTACGATCCAAATGCCGTTTCTGATAGCGGAAATTGTATATTTTTAAATATAGGGTGTACAGATAATACTTTTTTTCAATACCAAGGAAACACTGGCGCTATGGTTAACGTGCCTTATTTTCAAAACTTTGATCCTACAGCCTCTGTTTCATGTAATGATGATAACTCCGCTTGTTTTAACGGTCAAAACGGTGAAAACTGCTGCTGTGAACCAACTGTAGTTGGTTGTTTAGATGTTTCTGCGGCGAATTATGATTCATCCGCAAACTACCAACCTGTTATTTACGATAGTAGTGTTAGTGGTTATGTTGATGTGATTTGCAATTACTCAACTGCTGGTTGCACTGATCCTTTAGCATGTAATTATAGTATTTCTGCAAACCCTGATGATGGAAGTTGCTATTACTGCTCTTCAAGCGCGGCTAACGCGTATAATTCAGATGGTAATCCAGCTGGTTGTAATAGTGGTTGTATATATTGCGAGGAAGTTCAAAATATATCCGCGTCTGCAATAGACACCATGATAACATTAACATGGACTAATCCAACAGGACCATTTGTTGCACCTCAATCCGGCATTAATATTTCTTACCGTCCATCGTCAGCACCACCAGGAACCGAAATATCAGTATTAGCTACAGCATTATCAACAACGTATACTTTGTCTAATTTAGATCAAGGCACAGATTACCTGATAAATATTCAAACTGAATGTGGATCTAGCGCGGTCGTTAGCTTACCAGATCTAACGGATGCAAATATAAATCCATTTATTATTTCCACTACAGGTACAGCTAATGTTTTCGGTTGTAACGATGTATACGCTGATAACTACGATAGTAATGTTACCGCTGGAGCGGTTTATAATGATGGATCATGTTCTATAACAGCGTGCTTAGATCCAACGGCAAGCAATTGTGGGTACAATCAAGCTGGATTTTATGTTCCTATTATACAAGATGTATGTAATAATAATGGTGACTTTGTTGCTGGTTCAAATAGTTACAACGGTAATTGGGTTGATGGAACTTCAAGTATATGTAATTACCCTGTCGTTACGCCTGGGTGTACACAACCTGGCGCTACAAACTATAATCCTAATGCAACTATAGATGATGGATTTTGCGTGTGGATGGGTTGTTGGGATACATTTGCCACTAATACGGATGTGGAGCCAACTGGTTCTTACAACTCTGCTACTCTAAACAATGGACTTGAAGATGATGGTTCTTGTTTATACACATACACATTACCTATTCAAAGTGTTGCTCATACTAATTCTAGCTATGGAAGATATTTCTTTGTAGATGATGGATCAAATGGGGTTGGAATGCGAAACATAATAAGAGAAGAAAATCCAACACTCAGCAACTTCCATGAAGATGCACATTACTTTTCATCTTTTGGTGCTGCTACGGTTGGCGGTGACTTTGTAATGATTGAAAAAAAGGCTTATAATG
>JGI24006J15134_10002155_pt1 | contig 11039 bp, 14 predicted proteins | sample LinPmetageLP53_FD_15134 | JGI IMG/M metagenome (IMG submission 15134) | reverse complement strand
CGTTTGTACCATTATCAAAATAAGATAGTAAGTATGAACCTGTAACACTAATAGTTGCTAGGTCAGTTGCAGTAATTTTAGTATTGGCATGAGCTGTAATAGCATAGTTACTACCATTGACTAATAATATGTATCCTGATTGACCTGCTGTATGATTGGTAAATGTTAATGTACCACCACTAGTAGGTGTGCAAGTAAAGTTATTAGCACCATTTTGGTCAAACGATAAATCATTATCAGCAACTGGTGTACTTCTTTGTGAACCAGTCCATGATTGGTCTTTGGTTAAATCTAATGTAAAGGTTGTACCACCAAGACTTAACCCTGCTCCTGCTGAATAAGTGGTGTTTGTAGGTACTGCCCAAGTTAAAACTCCAGAGCCATCTGTTTGCAAAAACTCACTAGCACTACCATCTGTTGTAGGAAATGTTAGTGTGTAACTAGCTCCTGCACTATGTGGTGGACTTTTAAGTTTTATACCATGCGTGTTAGCGTAACAGTTTAACTGTATGTAGCCATCTTGTGTGCCACTACCTTTAGCTTCTAAGCTAGGAGTAGAGGCGGTAGATACTAAATTCAGTTTGTCTGTAGTAACTGCATCATTAGCTATTGTTAATGCAGTTGCACCAGTAACATCCCCTGTATGAGTAGCATTAGTTACTTTAGCAGTATTTGCAACAATAGCACTTGCCTGAGAAGAGGTAATTCCTACTTTAGCTGTATTAGCATCAATAGCTGTATTAATAGAATTAGCTAACTTATCTACAGTAACTGAATCATTATCAATTTGTGAAGTACCTACTGTAGCTAAAGTTGCTAATGCTCCTAATCCTAAATTAGTCCTTGCTGTTGTTGCAGTAACTTCAGATAAATTATTTCCTGGATTTAATGGAGTGTAAGTTAAAGCTGTTGTTACGTCAGAGCTAGATAAAGTAACTGCTCCTGTTCGTGTATTAAAAGATGAAACTGCTCCTGAAACTGAAAAAGCTGCTTCATCCCACCCAGAACCACTCCAAACATACAACTGATTAGATGAAGAATTATAATATAAAGACCCTGTTAGTAAAGCATCACCATCATTATCTGTAGAAGGTGCTGAACTTTTTGCTCCTAAATATCTGTCATCAAAAGAATCATAACTAGCTTCAGCATTTGTAGCTGCTGTACTTGCTGTGGTAGCACTTGTAGCTGCACTAGTGGCTGAAGTACTAGCTTCTGAAGCTTTAGTAGTTGCAGTAGTTGCAGATGTAGAAGCCTCACTTGCTTTTGTAGTAGCTGTTGCTGCTGATGCACTTGCTTCACTAGCCTTTGTTGTTGCTGTTGATGCTGAAGATGTAGCGGAGCTTGCTGAACTAGTAGCAGTTGTTGCAGAAGAAGCAGAAGCGGTAGCACTTGTTGATGCTTCTGTAGCTTTTGTAGAAGCTGTGGTAGCACTTGTTGATGCTGTAGTAGCTGAACCTGCAGCAGAAGAGGCACTAGAAGCAGCAGCCGCAGCACTTGCTGCAGCCTCCCCTGCTTTAGTACTTGCTATAGTTCCTTCAGCAGTGGCATCTGTTGTAGCATCTCCAGGTCCACCAGGTCCTCTAAATATCCCCATTATTAGTCCTCGTCAGTTTTAAAGATTTTTTTCTTTTTAGGTTTGTTTTCTTCTTTAACTTCTTCATATCCAGAATGATCTTGCATAGCTTTTACATCATGTTCTGCATGAAATTCTACTGTATTTCCTGAGATTAAACATTTAAAAACTGCCATTGATTTCTCCTTTTAGTATATTTATACCTACTAAAAAATAGGCATAAAAATACCCCCTCCTAAGAGGGGATATAGAGTACAATTCCTTATGCAGGAACTGCTAGTGCGAAAGCAGAACCATCACGTAGTTCTTTAACACCATATAATACATCTGCAGTGTAAAGAGTACCTAAGTATTCTTGCTTATATTGAGTTTGTGAACGAACAGCTTGTTGTTCAACTAAAACAGCAGCATCTGTGTGTCCCATTAATGCTACTCTAGCATTAGCAGAACCTGATGTTGTATCAGCATTAGATGAAACAAATACTGGCATACCATAAAGATTACCAATTTCACCATTTCTGATTGTGTTTTGATTACCAACTTCGCCAACAAAAGCTTGCTCTGTATAACGATTTAAACCCATAAGTGTATTTCTAGCACTTGGTGGGATTAAGAAGAAACGACCATCCATAGGAACGTCATTATCATCTAATCGTTGAATAGTTCTACGGATGGCAGCATCTGTAAGAGCTGCTTCGTTGTTAGAACCTGCAACATACTCTGTAGTTCCATCTGAACCAATAAGAGCTTTAGTATAAGCAGCAGTACCTGAACCACCATTAAATCCACGACCTAGTTGAATTATAGATGAGTCTACTTGTTTACCTAAAGCATAACCTGCATCGTCTGTATAAAATTTACGTAGAGATGTAAGTGCTTGTACTTCTGTAATATCCTCAATTAAACGAGAGTATTCGAAGTGTTGATTAATATTAACTACTACTTCTGTTTCAGTAGCAGCAATTAAAGTTACTTCTGTTTCTGCAGCTTTAGCTGAGGCTGTTCCTCTTGTAGGTGATGGGATATGTACTGTATCACCTTTTTTGCCTTTAAAAGCCATTTTTTTAAACATATTTGCAGCTACTAAACTCTTCTTATAAGCAGCGATGATCTCATCACTCCAAATTTCAGGGATAAAAGTAGCGGCAGTTGTGGTTGTTACGTGAGCTGTACCAAGTGCCATGATAGATTCCTTTCTATAATGTTAATTAAATAACTCGACCCTCTCGATAAGCAGCCATTATCTCTTCAGACATAGCATCATAACGGTCTGGATCAGTTTGCATAAGTTTTATAATATCGCTTCTACGATACTTCTTTTTTGAAACAGGTTGGTTAGATCCTTCACTACCTACATCAGCCGCTTTTAATTGTGCCTCTCGGTCTACTTTAGAAGTTTCAGCAACTTTTTTACTAATACTTTGCTTTTCTTTCCAAGTTTCTAATAACTCTTTAGCAGAGTCATAATCATAATCAACTTCAGCTCTTGTATATAGTTCTGTTCTAACTTTAGAAGATTTAATCCATTCTGCAAATTCAGGGGTTGCAACAGTCTTTTGAACATCAGGAAACTCTGTATTAATTTTAGTTAATGTTTCAGTACGTTTCAAGTTATTCGCTGCTTCTCTTGCCTGCTTAATAGCAGGGTGACTATCTACAACTTTGTCTATTGCTTTTTTAGGATTATCTAAAAATTCCTCTTCTTCCACTGCTTCTGTAGTTTCTGAATCATTTGATGTTTGAGTTTTTATAAAATCGTCTACCACTTTTCTAAGTTCTCCAACTTCTCCACCTTGTCTACCAATTAACTTTTCAGCCTCTTGGTGCATAGACACGATTTCATTTAGAGACTTACCTTTATACTTCTCAGGTAGATCATCTTCTGGTTTAGTTTCTTCTATCTTATTAGTTTCAGGTTCAGGTTGTTCTAAAGAATCCTGTTCCATTTCATCTAAGGAAGAAGCCTCCAATTCATTTTCTAAAACTTCATCAATTAATTCTGCCATATCATTTCTCCTGTGCGATTAGCATTGTAGGAAAGAATTACAAGGGGCTATTCTTGTTTTTTCTTTTCTTCTGCAAGTTTATCTCTATGCTTTTTTTCCCAGTTCATTGCAGCTCCTGGAAAGCTTCCTGTTATACCCTCAAGGTAGAAATTAGGAGAACTGATAATTTTATCAGCCTCTTTTCCACATTTAGGACATTCGTATGTTTTTGTATATTCTGTTAGCTCTTCAAAATAATGATTACAGTGAGAGCATTTAAATTCAAAGAGTTTCTTCATCTTTTAAATCCTCGTAGGTTTGCTCAGACACTTGTTTAAGTGTTAGAATCCATTGAAGTATATCTAGTTGACCTTTTCTTTTATGAAAGTCTTCAAAGGTTTCAGTGCTATTAATTTTATTATAAGTATCATACATTTCTTGTACGTCTTGAATAAAATCTTTCCAACCTTCTGTAGACATAGTATTAAAGCGTTCTTCGTAATACTTTTGTAATTCTTTGTCCATATAATTAATTATACCATAAAATTAAAAAAAAGTCAAGTTATTTCTTTTGCATTTGAAGTTTGACTATTTCTTTATTATCTTCCATATCGTCTTTTTTCATATTTAATGTTTCTTCTTTTAACATAAGCTCTGCTATTTTAACTCTTCGATCAAACTCTTTAGAAGTTTCATCATCATTGTTATTAGGAAGATTTGTAGACAAAGCAGACATTAGTTTTGCTTGAGCAACTTGAGGTTCTACTTGAGCTTCTACCATATGTTTATTAGCAAGAGCCTCTCGTTCTTTAGCTTCACTCATAGTTTTAGTATTACTTGCTTGAGTAGTTTGCATAAGCATTTGAGTTTGCATTTGTTGCTCTTGAGCTTTTTGTTGAGCCTGTTGTTGGCTAGACTGCATAAGCATTTGCATAATTTGTTGTTTATTACCTAAATTAGAGTTTTCAATAATGCCTTGTAATAAGATAGGTACTACAGGACTGTTAGGTCCTAGTGTTTTAAGTAGATTAATAAATTGCATTTGCTCTACTTCTCTAGCAAGCATACCTAATGTAGAGCTAGGCATAAATTTCCAGTCTTGTACTGGAAAATTTTCTGGATCAAACTGCATAAATCTCCAAGCAGCCTTTTCAATAAAAGGAATTAAGAATTGATCTTGAAAATTTACTAAAGTTCTCTTGTTTTTCTTTAAAATACCTGATAAAGTTACAGATAACTCTCCTCCTGCAGGAGCTGTCTTCATATTAGCTGTATCTAAAGTCCCTGTAGCTTGTAAAAGCATGTTTTCAAAGGCTTGAGCAGTACTTATATTGCTTCCATCTGTAGCTCCAAACTTAAATGGCATTAAAATTTCAGAAGGATTACCATTAGTTAGTACAGATTTACCTGGTTTTATTTCAAATCTACTTCCTCTAGGCAGTCTTGTAGCATCCATGCCCATCATAGGAACTGTGGTTAATGCTAAAGCATCTAAATGACTTCTTAATTGAGCATCTATAGCTTTTTGCATATTATAACCTTTCTCTGCAACCCCTCTACCCCAGAATCTATTAGGTATTGTGTCATCTTGATAGGCTAATATAGGTCTATCTTTCATCATATATGGAGATCTAGAAGCCTTTAATAGAGCTTGGTCATTTCCTATAACAACTACAGCTTCTACTAAGTCACCATATTCTTCCATTATATCTGATATTTCTTCATCTTTATCAAATAAATCTATTGTTTCTTCTTCTTCAACATCATCTAAGTATCTTTCAGGAACTAAACCATAATAACGTATAATTTTTACTTTATTTTCATTGTATTCTTCATCTATCCAAGAATCTTCTAAATCATGGTCAGGTGTAGTATTATATAAAGGAACATCGTTATAAGTCCCTTGTTTAATTTGTTCTGCTACTTTATGCGTAGATACAAACTCTTCTATAGCAACTCCCATAGCATCTTCAATGGAAGTAGCTGTAGGTTCTATAAGAAAATTTTGAGGACTTATAGGTTTAAGAATAACATTAACTTTATCTTGTTCTTTTGTACCAATAGCTATTGAGTCTACTTCAGGCATGTCTTGTTGAGCAGGAACAAGTTCTTTAGTTTTCTTTAAAAGCACCTCACCAATACCTGTCCCATATATAGAAGCCATGAGTACAATATCGCCTACAGCTTTTCTTATCTTATTCTTTTTAAAACACTCTTTCATATAAGACTTGAGGTAATCAATGTCTGCTTTTTGTTTATCCTTCATATCATCTTCTATATCAAATAGATGATCTCCTTGTCCAAAAACAGCTTCTTCTATTTCTGCAGTATGATTTTCAATAGCCTGTTGTAAAGCAGGAGAGGTTATTCTACTACGTTCAGAGTCTCTAAGTCTATCTTGAGATGCCCATTCACCCCTCCAAAGTCTTTCATATTCTTTCCAGTCTTCTAAATAATTTTGGTCTCTATGGTCTCTCCATTCTTCTAGACTTCCTAATAACCAACTTACTAGTTTTTTTTGTGCCATTTTTTGTCCTTTAATTAATATCCTGATACCATGTCAATAACCTCATATTCTTCTTCTTCATAGTCACCTACAAAATCTACTACTTGTATTTGATCTATATATGCTAAAGCATCCACCAAATCATCATGTAACTGAGAATTAGGAAAGTTTACTAATTGATCTATAAACTCGTTATTCCAATCTCCTTTATTTAATGTTACTTTACCATGTTCAAATCTACCTTGTAGTGCCCAAATTATTCTATCCGATTTTTTTTGATTCCCATGAGTACAGTCATCTATTCTAAAATATTGATTATACTGTCTCATTAAATCCATTAAATAAGGAAGAGCTGCATTTTTTAGAGCTCCTTTTTCAATGCCTACTGTAGTAGGTTCATACTCTATAACAGCTTTAATAATTTGTTCACATGTTCCTTTAATATCCCATCTACCATGTTTTATTTCGGCTACCCACCAACCATCTTCGTGGACCTTTACAATAGCTATAGCTGTTTCATCAAGCCTTTGAGTTTTATTATTTGCTGTTTTATCCACTGCAGCAAACCCTGCCAAGTCAACTGCAATGAAGTAACTACCCTCTTCAGGTTCTTTTTCATCTATTTTTATCCAATCCTCTTTAAATAAATCTCTAGAAGCAGCTTCGAAAGAAGCCAAAAATTCTTGTCTGAAAGCAAAAGAACTCATAGAGTTTTTTGCAGAATCAATTTCAGACTTAGGTATCAAAGGGTTATCATAAGATGAGTAATGAAAACTAGTCCACTGCTTATCTTTATTACTTTCTGCAAACTTAAAAAGTTCATAGAAATGATTACGACCTTTAGGTGTACCTATGAAGAGTGCTCCTCCTTGTACATCAGCTAATGCAGGGCGTAGTATCTGTTCCCAAACATTAGGTTTAATGTCAGCATATTCATCAATTACACAAAAAGCAAGACCTACACCCCTAAGAGTATCTGGTCTATCTGCTCCTTTTAAGTAAATTTTTCTTCCATTTACCAAAGTTATTACAGATGTATTTTCATGAGTATTAGCAATTACCTCATGTCCTAGTTCTTTGAGCAATCCCCAAAGAATGTCGCGTGCCTGTTGATAGGTAGGTGCTACATAAAATACATCCTTACTTGTACTCTTTAGAGCTTCTATTAATAACATCCAAGCTGCAAGTCTTGACTTACCAAACCGCCTGCCTGCTGCTACTATACGAAATCTAGTTGTATCATTAAAAACCTCTTGTTGCTTATCATGAAGCTTGACATCTAAGTTTGTCATTTATTTCTTTTTAGTTGTAGCAATAATTTTACCTGCTGCTAATGTTGCACCAAGATTAGGATTAAAGAGCATTTGATCTGCTAATTCAGATAGAGTAAGTTCAGATAAAACCTCTCTTGCTGTTTTTCCTGGTATAGCATACATTGAAAAAGCATCTTCAAACTTTTTACCAAAAATAGCTTTACTATCTGTAAGTAAACTTAGTGCTGTTCTTGGTTCTACTTGATAGTAACTATAAGCTTTATCTTCTTTTTTCATTTTATTTGNTTTATCAATTTGTATTTTATCTCTATACTGTGACTCTACTTGTCCTATTTTACCTAGCATACCTATTATATCTTGTTTAGAGTAACCAGAGTCTCCTTCAAAAATAGTTCCTGCTACACTTTGAGCTTCTTGTTCACTTTCTGGAACTGTCCAATTTCCATTTAATCTATTTAAAGCTGCTTTGTTTTTGACAGGATCATTATCTGTTTGATAGTACGGACCCCATATATCTGAAATAAAAGATTTATTATTATCTATAGTAGGTTCAAAGTTTTTAAATTCTCGATCTGCATAATCAATTCTTTTATTAAAATCTTTATAATCAATAAAATGCTCTCTATTTTCTACTTTGTTTTTAAGTCTGTCTATACCCTGAGTAAATGCTTGTTTACCTTTTTGTATAATTGTTTGTAAATTAAACTCACCAGGTATTGCCTCACTTCCTTCAAATTTATCTGCTCCATAGGCACTGCTTATTAATTCAAATTTACGCCTAGGATTTATAGAGGGAGTATTGTTTGTAAAGATTTCATCCTCATATTGATAAATCCTGCTGTCAATATAAGGCTCTTTCATATCATATGGCATTGTTTCTGCCTCATAAGGAATCTTTTTAGCTGGAATATTTTTAGCTTTCTTAGGTATAATAGTTATAGGAACAAAAGTTTCATCTACAGGATCTAATACAGTTGCATAGCCAGAAGATAATAAATTCTGAGCACGTTTCTGTGCGTTAAGAGCATTTATTTTATCTGGACTATAGTCTTCTGCCATTACTTAGTTTCCTCAAACTCAGCCTCAATAGGTTCTTGTTCTATCGAAGCTTCATCTACCCCTGTTATATTTATTTGAATTGCGTTTCCATTTGACTTAGCTTTACTGATATAGTCTGTAGGAATAATTCTATCCATAACTATTTTAAGACATGTCATTTGGTCATCATCTCCATCAGTAAGTGCCTTATCTAAAACCTTTTGTACTACTGCCTTACCCTTACTGTTGAGCATACCTGCTAAAACTTCTTGATGCCTTTTTTTCTTTTCATTAGGCAAAATTGCAGTACTCTTTCTTTTATTTTCTGGAATTAGTTTACGCCCAACTGAGGCACGAATTTTGTTTGCATCTTTGTTAGATCTTCTTCCCATCAATTCTCCATATGGTTAATGGTTATATAATAACATGATTCATTGATACTATGATTTAAACTAACTTAACAAAAACTATATCAATATTTACATGTTATTAATTATTTATTTCTTAACTATGTTAATAGTATAGCATACTTTTTATAATTTGTCAAGTGATTAATAGTAACTAACCCTCAAATACCCTTTCGTAAATCTATTAGGGTTCTTATATAATACTAACTATTATTATTATTACACCCCCCCTATCATTAATTAATTAAATATTAATTACTATGAAGAAAGTATTGATTATGGTACATAATGGTGCTAATAAACTAATACTATAGAGCACAGAGTAATATAATATAAATATATAATTATTAAGGAGAATATAATAAATAATTATATAAAATCAAAAGTGTAGACCTGCGGTGCTTAAACTTGCAGTGCAACTCCACTATACATGTTGCTGATCCAACTCTGCCCATTCACTTAGCTCACCATTCATTTCGCCCAACAACCCAAGCTCATTCATTACATCACAGCTAAAGCTGTGTGTTTCGTGTGCTTGCCATAACCCAAGACGGCTGATGCCGTTAGGGTTCTGGACTACGCAACAATAAGTAAAAGAGTTCTCTGTTATATATATATAGAGTAGTCGCCTTCTCTCGCATTATTAGCAGTCAACCCATCGCTATGCTCATGACTGCTTAACCAACAATCATTGATAATTATAAAGAGCTTCCTTCTAACAAAAGACAGCACGAGACAGGCAGTCAAGCCAGCCTGCCATCGCACGTCTCTTTGTAAGAAGTAATTCTTGACAATGATAAATGATTACGGTGTATGTTGCTTGAGGCAACTCCTCAATATATATTAATTAAATAAGGATAAAAGAAATGACTATTAAAGAAATAGAAACATTAAGAAGTAATAGTACTACAGAGATGGATAAAGTAATAGGTATCATAAACGGATTTGCTAAGTTACCGAAAGATCAACAACGTGACTTAGCTGATGTATTCCAAAACTTTCTTGACAACAAATAGGAGATATACAAATGAACTTAACTAAAACAATCAATGCACTAATTAACGAACTACCTAATGATAATGTAACACTGTACCAGAAAGAGAATGACATGACACACCAATCAATAGACAATGAGATATTGAATGGTATGACAACAAACGCTTACTACCTGCATAAATCAAAACGAGACTATGTAGGTAACTTAGTGAAGAAAGCTGACGACTTCTCTAAATCAGCATATGCAGGCAGTGACACACATGACACAGCATTGCAAGGACAACTAGAGTATATCAAAATGCAGATGATAGCAGAAGATACAGCACTAGAATTCTTGACAACATGTAAAGCTGTATACAAAGAAAGAACAGGTATTAATTGGAATCCACCTAAGACTAGAGAACAAAGAGAACTTGAACAACGTGCAACTAAAGCAACTGCATCTCAAGTAGAACTTGAATCTCTAATAGCACTAAGGAAAGCAGGAGCTAACTAAGTAGTAGATAGGGAGAAGATTAATTTCTTCTCTCTATTTTTTTTTACGTCAAAAACATATTGCTCGCAAGCTCGCATTTTTTTAAGACAAACTACCCTGGTCGGTCATAATTTGCCGATTTTAAAATAGGAGATAACCCATGATATTAACAGATTACAAAAAGCATAACTACGATGATTTACAATTTGTATACGCATATCACTTCCATTTAGTATACAATAAATTTCCAGAGCCTAAACCTAAATCTACGAAGGCTACATTACTAGCACAAATAGATTTACTTCAGAAAATTCAGAGGAGATAATAATGACATACCATCTTACAAATAACCATTGGAAAAGAATAAATGATTTAGTATTTCAAATCGCTCAAGAAAATCCTAGACTTAATACCAAGTATGGATATGACAAGCTTATAGATTACTTGTATCATCTACAGAGAATACAGTCAATAGAAAATGGTAAGCCAAACGTAAATCAGTTCGAGGACTAAAGCAATGAAAACATTTGTTATAGAAGGTACAGATATAGTTAAGATGGAGTTCTATGTAAAAGGTTTTACAAAAAAACACGCAGAAGAAATATTCTGGAACAATAGAACAGAAGAGGACAACTATCAAGCAATAGTCGACTCAAGTTTTTCAGTAACCTCAATTAAGGAAGTATCATGAAATATAAAATCTATAGTAGTGAATTAGTATTATATGAAACAATAATAGAAGGTAAGTCAGAAGCAGACGCATGGATTAAATTTGAGCTAGA
>JGI24006J15134_10002152_pt1 | contig 11047 bp, 12 predicted proteins | sample LinPmetageLP53_FD_15134 | JGI IMG/M metagenome (IMG submission 15134) | reverse complement strand
AGACTCTATTTGTGAATCGAATACTGCATCCCATTGACCTGTAGGGCAAAGCGCTATAAGCTGAGCTTGTGTATTCCAAGCAGACTCGGCTGAAAGTCCAAAGCTGAATGTATCATTATCATGACTTACACTGTTAGTAAAGTCCGATACATAATATTGCGCATCACCAGATACACCGTTAGTATAAGTCATAGTGACCTCCCAATCGGTTACCACGCCACCAGAAAGATATGGTACTGCACCAGTTAGTTGCTTTGTAATTGCCATAATATTATTTATAACTATAGCATATTATTGCAATAATTACTTCTTTTTTTTCCAACTCTTTCTTGCTGGACCTCGCTTCTTATACTTCTTATTTTTAATCTTCTTACAAGCTGCATGAGTTGGTCTACAAGCCGGGTATGAAGCGCCTTTTTTTCCAGCCTTCTTACGTCCGCAAGGACCACCAGTCTTGCAGTTTACCCAACCTTTAAACTTCTTACCAGTCTTCTTATCAGTACGAGTCTTGAACCAATCTCGTAGGTTTTCACTTAATTGTAATGTCTCAAGCTGAGTCATTACTTAATTTTACCTCCACGGTTTACACATTTCTGAACATATCCAGAAGCATAAGCAGAAGGCCATACGTCATACTTACGCTTTGCTTTAGCTTGACATTTTGCACGAGTCTTTGAGACTTTCTTTTCTGCATCTTCCTCACCCTCAGACTTCTTCCTACCTCCTTTCATATTGGCACACCAGTGATACATCTTACCTTTCTCTCCACCGTACTTCTTAGCCATCTTACGAAGTTTTGTCACTGAACCCTTACAACTAGCACCAGAACGCTTAACTCGTCCTGGGCTGCTCTCCGCATCTTCTTGATATGAACCCTTAACAAATTTAATACCTTTCTTTAATTGACCATCTGTTGCGAAGTTAGCAACCTCCAATGCAGACTTGCCAGCTAACTTAGCAGTACCTAATGCAGCCTTACCAGCTAACTTTAACGCCCCCATACCAACCTTCTTGGCAGTCTCGTTATCTTCCACCTGATCCATTGGTACTATATCTAACTCTAACCCTTCGAGAGGTATCCTTCTTGTTTGACCATTCGCAGCTGTAACTGTTAGATTTTGATCATCATGAGAAAGATAATAAAATGTTTCGTTCTTATAAACTATTGGAAATCCTAAATCCTCTTCTACTTCATTTTCTAGAGTTGCAACTCTATCTAAAAGAGCGTTTACCTGCGCAGGTTCCATATCCTTGCTAACAGATATAGGCTTTTCGAGTTTAACTTTACCATTAGGACCCTTTTTAAATTGATCTACTAAAGTACCAATTCCAGATGATGCTGTAGGAGCTATATCTTTTGCTACTGCGCCTGCTACTCCTTTAGCTATATCAAACAGACTTTCCTCTACAACATATCCGTTAATTAACTTTTTATATAGATCGTCAAACTGCATATGTATATTTATATTAAAGAGAGTAAAATTCTCTTTATTTTTAGTACCTTTGATATAAATACTAATATGGCTAAACACAATACCAATTTTGGAAAAGATTTAAAAAATCTTTCGGATCTGGCGTTCTCTGTACTTAATGAGAATACCAATGAAGTTATTAATGGCGGAGCTGCTTATAAGGGTGGTGATATCGACCACGATTGAGCGTCTCACATTTCTGCACCTCAGTTTGAGGGCGTTAAAAAAATTCTTCATCACAATCTTACCGAACAAGGTATTGTTGAAGAGTATTATGTCGAGCATAATGGCAAACTAGTTGGTCTTCTTGCTGAAGATGTTATAGTAGAGAAAAAAAATATTCATCCGAAGAGTGATGAAGAGGAAGATCATGATAAAGATCATGAAAAGAAAGCTGAAGAAGAAGAGGATGAAGAGACGTTTGGTAGCTCCGCACACGGTGCTCGTCCTAAGCTTATCGGAGTACCTATCCTTAAGTAATAGCTTTCTCTAGTGATACTAGACATGCAAATGCATTAATCTCTTTATCTACTACAAAAGCACTCTTATAGAGATGATCGGCAATTATGACGATCATCTCTTTCTTTTTCATATCAGGTAGATCTTGCCCATATAGAAAGTCAAGAAAGTTAGCCAATAGAGTATCGTAGTCGCCTTGAAACCTATCCTCATTCTCAATAAGATACTTACGTAATCCTAGAGAGTTAGTCCTAACACCTTGCATAACTTTAGCCAATAGCTCGTTATCACTAGCATTAGAGTCAATACATAGCTCACCATCTACAATAGACTTTTGAATCTCATTGATAGTCTTACGAAGATCAGGGAAATGCTTCTTAACTAAGATAACAAACTTCTTCTTCTGCTCTTCACTTACCTTTACATTCTCTAGTCTAAGGATATTAAAGCATCGCTTAGCAGCTTGATCTACAACAGGTTTAAGGTCTAATGACTGACATCTAGATTGAAGAGCTGGAATAATCTTATGCTTATAGTTAGCAGTAAGAATAAACCTACAATACTTAGCATACGTCTCCATAGTATTACGAAGAGCAGCTTGAGCTTGAGGAGTTAATCCATCTGCCTCATCAAGGATAACTACTTTGATACCACCATCGAATGATTTAGTTTGAGCAAAGTTAGTAATATTATGACGAATGACATCAATACCAGATTCATCAGAAGCATTAATGTATAAGAAGTTACATCCAAGTATATCATTAACAATAATCCTAGCAAGAGTAGTCTTACCTGTACCAGGGCTTCCAACAAACAACAAGTTAGGAATCTCATCCTCAAATTGCTTAACAACACGTAAAGACTTATCATCTAAGATAAGATCATCCAGCTTATGAGGACGATACTTCTCTACCCAAATCTTATCGAAATCAACCATAATTACTTACCTGATGAGCCAAAGCCCTTTTCACCACGATCTGATTCAACTGCAGAGCCTTCACTCACCTCAACAGGGAAGTTAGCATATACAACAAACTGCGCAATACGATCACCAGCCTTACCTTCATAGTCTTTATCAGTAAGGTTGTAGAGCTTAATACCAGCATCACCTCGATAGCCTTGATCAATGATACCAGGATGAGGCATAATGCCATGCTTAAAGCCAAGACCTGAACGACCTTCTACTTTAACCCAGTAACCAGGTTCAATAAAGGCAAACTTAAGTCCTACACCGACAACAGTAGATCCACCAGCGGGAATAGTAAAGTCTTCAATACAAGTAACATCCATACCAGTATCACTATCATGATTCTTATCAGGTAGCACAGCATCTACGTGAGTCTTTTCAAATTGTAACTTCATATATACATATAATACTATAGGTATTGCAAAAATCAACTGTAACATTAAATATGTATATGGACGAAGTTAATAATGAGATTGATGATGCGGTAGATGACATCTTAACTCAGCTTAAAACCCAAAATCATTCCGTTACTAAAGAGGAAAAGCAAGAAGCTACTCTTGAAGTAGAGGATATTGAGGAGTTTCTATTAAAGCGTACTGCTACTCTTGTTGATGTATCTCTTAATAATGTTAAAGAACATTCTGACTATATTGCCTCTGCACCAGAAGCTAGAGACGCTGAGGCTAATGCAGCTCTCCTTAAGGCTGCCACTGGGGCAATAGAAACACTACAGAAGATCCATGCTAATAAGGAGAATAATGATGCTCGTAAGGAGCTCAAGGAAATGGATATAAAAGCAAGGAAGGAGATTAACACTGCTGACAATACTACGAGGATAGCTCTCTCACAGCAAGAGGTTATGAAGATGCTTATGGGTGAAGAAGAGCCAGTTCTTACTAAAGAAGATAAAGAGCAAGCAATTGAGTTAGACTAATGAGCTACTCGGAGTAGCTTTCAAATCTATAATCTCGAACTACTTGATCTCTTTCAGGAACCCAATTAGGCTTCCTCCTAACCGCTGGTATTCCGCCCTCCTTCCCAGGGACTATATAATACTCATAACTTAAGTTTCTGTTGGCAAGATTAGATTTCTCAACACGTAGCTTGTTGGCCTCAGCTCTATCCATGCCATTAGCAACGTTTTGTCTAAATTCTGCTCTAGCTTCTCTCTTGGTATCAACACGAAATTTATCTTCTGCCTTTATTTTAGCTTCTTGTTGTTCCTTTGGGTTAAGTATACGTTCACCACTACTCTTAGCAAGATTAACTGAAGTTTCAACTGCTTTATTTCCCTCTAAACTACCAGCATCGATATTGGCTTGAGAGAATGGATCATCTTCTAAACTACCAGCATCGATATTGGCTTGAGAGAATGGATCATCTTCTATTGCTACCTCTCCTCCTGTATCAGCAATTGTAGGTGCTGCACCAAGTTTAGCCTTGATATCATTAATATTACCTTGACATAATCTTACTTCAAGAGGTCCTAGATTATCATGAGATATCTTTTTAACACTTGACCATTCAGTATCTTTAATATGTTTCTGTGTACCTTTGGGTATACCAAGTGGACCAAGCCCGTTAACATCCATAAAGTGTTGATAAGCACCAACAGTGAGATCAACATTAGCATCCTTTTGCCCATTCCAATCAATTACTTTATAATAATACCACTCACCGTTAGGAACACGTAGAGCAGCAAAAAACTGATTTTTTAATTGAAGCTTCTTATATGTAGTAGCTAGTGGTTTAACTTCTGGATCATTTACAAAAGCCTTAAATAATGTTTGACTAATTGCTACCCCATCGTTAAGATAGAAGTTCGGTGCTCTTCGTGTATTATAAAGAGTCTCCATACCTTCAGTAGTTAAGTTATGTCTATACCCACGAGCATATGCACCTGGTATAATATATGCATTTGAGCTTGCTGCTTGTTCTGGTGTTATATTACCATTCAAAGCATCTTTAAGAAGTCTATCATCTGAACCAAAGTATGATATACCAATTCGGTAATCTGTCTCGTTCATATTATTAATACCTTTGAGAGTCATAATATCACCAGCTAACTTACTGTAGTTCTCATACCATAAGATATTATTAGTTTCATCAATAAGTCCAGCAAACACTGAGTAGTGAGCTCTTACACCATTACCCTTAGGACTAAGATTGTAGACTTTAGATATAGCAATTGAACCATCTGAGATTGCATTACCAGCTGAAGGTACAATAGTTCTCGGTGGTAAAGCTGATACGTTACCTGTTTGACCTTTAAAGTTTTTATTATTATTAGTAGTTCGGTGAACCTTACCTGTACCATCAGCTTCAATATCTTTACCATTAACACTTGCTACTCTATCCCCAGATGGGAATTGACCATTATCATTGTATGGATTATATCGATACTTATATTGAAACTTATCAAAGCATCCTCCAAGACTCTCTTTAATCTTATTAAGGATCATTGATCCTGAAGCAGAGTAATCATTATAAGATTTGATATCTGGTGTATATCTATACACTTTATCTGTATTCCTGAATGATCGACCCTCTTGTGCAAGTTTATTAAGTTCTGAAATATTCTTTTTACCAGCTAATACTGCTTGTGTGTTAGTCCAAGCTTTGTTAGCAACACCAGTAATCTCAACAAACCCATCTTGAAATAATGCTGGTATCTTATTAAAGATTGTTTGATCTAAATCATCAAGCATATTGGTCATTGATGCACTCATAGTGCCTACTCCGAAGGTGTTACCTGAATTTTTTGTAGAAGCAGCTTGTGCCATCCTGCCTACACTATCAGAAGTTTGCAAAAATAAGTTGCAAGGTGAATTAAGACAATCTTTAAGCTGTTGATTTAATGATTGTTGATAACCATCATCAAACATCGCTGGGGTATCAAATCTATTTTGTATCTCTCTTATAGAAGAAGCAAAGATAGGATTATTAGATGTCTTCTTTGTATAGTAATCTAAAGTAGACCAGTCAAGAAATGCACTGTTCAGAGTTAGATTCTTGATAAAGCTATCAGCTGCTGATAGGTTACCGTTAATAGCACTGTTATATCCAATAGCTAAATCAAAATCCAGCTCAAATTCTGGATCATCAACAATATCACAAAAAGGAGTATTATACTTTAAGTATTCTTTACTTATAGCAACTCCCTGAAGCTTCTGATGAAGATTGTTACTGTATATTACCATTACTGACTTTGTGTGATTTGCTGCAGCACGTTAGATATAAACTCTGCCTTTATGTACTTGTACGGTGTATTAGCCTTAGCTTTAAATATGTAGTCCGGTTTGTTTAAAAGGTAAACTACCCACCATAACTCAATAGTACCATACAACTGAAATGATAACATGGTCCATGGTTTATCACCTGTTAGAGTTATCTCATCAATAACGTTAGAGTCAAGAGTCTCTGGAAAAATAACTTTGTTTAATAAATTATATGTATAAAAAGACTTACCATCGTTGTTAACAAGACCAACGTTAAATATATTTTCATATAGATTACGACTTAGACCTTCAAGCTGTTCAACTTGATTTCTTTTTGCTCCATTGATTATTGTGCTCATAATTAACTACCGAAAGATACTGTTCCGTTACTAATGTTTGTGTTAAATGCAGGTGACATCATGGTATTGCCATAATCACCAATAAGAGATTCGAATGTTATTGATACATTGTATGCATCTGGTACTGGTACCTTTATATCTGTTGTTACAACTTTACCACTCTTGTTAAGAGAAGGTACTGTAACTGTAGAACGTCTAATAGTACCAAGAAAATCGATTTTCATATTACTAATATAAGCATATGGCATGGAAAATTGACCAGGTACAGATATAGTATATAACTTCGGTGGAGGTGTTCTTGAAAATGATGTTTTGTATGATTTATTCTGGAAAGTTAAAAGCCAGAGTAGCTCATAGTTCTGTTGAATCGGATTTTGTGTACCACGTTGGATGGTATTGATAAGTGGGAATGTTATAGTTTGTGACTCACCGGATTGTCCTGTTTGAAAATATTTAGGCTTTTCAATATAAACACCAGGTTGTGAGATATTAAGATAACCAGTTGAAAAATTCTCAACGATTTCTGTTGCACCATCAATTAAACCTGTTAATAGACTATCTTTTTGTCTATCTCCCCATTGGTTTGTAAGGCTTTGATCTATACTATACATTGGTAATCGGTATTGAAAACCGGTAGGTTCTGTTAAGTATATACCCTGTATAGAGTTAAGGTTATGATTTTCTAGAAGAGCTGAATCAGACTCTGATATACCAGTACCAGTAGAGCTAGCAAACGTATTTATTAATGATTTAGCTTTCTCCATTACAACATTACTATCAATTGAGCCGAGAAGTGATTTTACAGTTCCATTATTCTGTAAGGCATCATTAGCTTGCTGAAATGCTTTCTTTGAAGCATTAAGATAGTATAAAGCGCCAGATATAAGCGAGCTTAATCTCTGTTCTCGTTCAATAAGAAAGGCGCATGGCTGTTTATCTAAAGCAGTTGACGATGCTTTTGGTCCTGAGTACCAAGAAAAATTATTAACAACATCAATTACTTTACTTGCTGGCTTAAGAAGTGGTTGAGCATCTTCATCCTTTAATGGTATAGTTGAGACACCTTTTACTCCAGGTGCAGCTATATCCACACTAGTTCTTGTAGTTGAATCTTCCGTATTTATTAGTAATGTGCTCATTAAATTTTAATATATATTTTCATTCTTATAAAACATATCAGTAAGTTTGTCTCGTTGGAAATCAATTTCCATGGAACCAGACGCGCTTTGGCCACCCCTAGCAACTAATGCATTAATACCATTCTTAATTGCTACTAGAGTCTTAAGTTGTGCCTTTCCTAACTCTCTCATATCATCAAATACTTGTGCTGAACCAATATCAATTGAGGAAGGCTTCAGAAGCTTATCAAGAGGTCCACCTGTCTTAAGAGCTAATACATCATCCTTACTATTAATTCTTACTGTCTGACCTCCATGAGTAAGTACACCATCATCTACTTTTACTATCCCACCTGCAGGTGCTGGTGGTTTTTCACCAGTAAAGAATTTTCCAATATCTTTGGTATATTCAGGTGGTAAAATATAATCAGTAAATAGACCGGATAAGAATCGACCAGCAAGATCTCCTAATACTCCTCCTGCTATAGCAGCTACAATAGCACCTGGCCCTGTAAAGGATGTAAGCAGTCCAGCAAGTATTGCACCGGCACCAGCACCTACAGCTCCACCAATACCCTTAATAACTCTTTTACCAGCTTTTTGATGTAGCTCTTCCTCAGATCCAATTTCACCATTTGCATATTGCTCTTTTAAATTCTTAATATCATTAGCAGTAAATAGTCCTTCAATTACTGGTCCGATAATTGGGATTCTTCTTGCTGCACCACCTAAAAATCTAAGAAGACCACCTGCACCTTTACCTACTAAGCCTTTAACTGCTTTTCCTACAGCCCCTTTAGCAGCTGATTTACCGACATTAGCAATAGCACCACCAACAGCCTTCGCTCCTTTAACAACACTTGTAGCACTTGACTTAATAGCTCCACCAGTTGCTTTAGCTACATTAACAGTACCTGTAACTACCTTTGAACCAAATGATTTAACACCGCTTTTAAGTCGACTAAATAAGCTTGGCTTTGCTGGTTGACCTGCAGCTCCTGCAGCTCCTGCAGCTCCTGAGGCTCCAGCTGCAGCTGCAGGTTTAATTAAATTCTTTAGCTTGTTAACATGCTTCATTAATGCATTTTTAGCTCCCATAAATACATCTTTAAGTCTTGTAAAAGCAGCACCAATAGCACCTTTGAGAGCTTTAATTGGTCCTGAATTCATTAATCCTTTAAATAGCTTACCAGCCCATCTACCAAGACCTTTTAAAGCTTTTAAGGCCACACTACCAATCTTACCAAGTAACTTTTTTGCTGCTTTTAGACCTTTTAATAAAGCACCTTTAAGAAATTTACCCATTTTACTGAGTAAACCGAATAACTTCTTTTTAAGAAACCCAAATATCTTTTTAGCGAAGGCTAAAATACCGAGACCAGCAAGTAACTTATCGATAAAACTAGTGCCTTGTTTCTCTGCATCACCTTCAGTAACTTCTTTTGCAGCACCTGAAACACTAGCCTCTTTTTTAACTCTAGATGTAGTAGAAGACTTACCTGCTTCTGGGCCAGGATCAATAACATTTTTAAGAATCTTAAAGATGCTTTCATATCTAGATTTCTCATTAGATGTTAAAGTGGGACTAACAGCTCTAGCTTTACTACCAGCCTTCTTATCAACTACAACACCCTTGGTTCTAGGGTTACCGGTAGCTGCCCCATCAGCAGCCATTTGCTGCTGGGCGTTAATTATATTAAGAGAATCTATAAGAGCTTCTGTATCTTCTGATGCCACATAGATATTTAATCATAGAGCTTTAGTCTGCAGCCAAGAAACCTGCATCTATCTCTACTACCTTACCATCATCAAAGGTGAGAGACTCTTCTTCTATTGATTTAGTACCTGAGATATAATCAATAATACTATTATTTAATGCAAGGGGTAGCTCATTAACTATACTAACCCTCTCATAAACACTAATATCATCAAAGTTTATAACCACATCACCAATCTTAATACTATCAATATACTTAACAATTTCATAGATAAGAACTAGCTCTATACTTTGTACCTGTTTCTGGCTATCTGTAAGCTTACCAAACTCTGCAATTAATTTTGTATTAAGCTTTGTATCAGTATCTAGAGTAGGTACTCTTAATGATACCTCGATACCATTTACTTCAATCTTTTTTGTAAGCTCGATCTCTTTAATATCATATGGCTTGAGAGTTGATAGATCATACTGCTTCTCTTCAATCGAAAACTTGTCACCAATAGACCCCTTACGGAGCTCTAGAAGAAGATAAGCACGATCACATAGCAGAAACTCAATATCTTCTTCACAGTTATCCTTTATCATACTATTAAAGATACTACCTGTTTCGATAGTACCTTCAACCCCATCAAATGCAGAACGTAGCAACTTCTTTTGCTGTGTAACGTTAAATTGTTTAAATGTTGCTTTCTTTTTTGTAGATGGCACCTTAATTGAAATAGTATTTGCCTCGCCTACTTGTTTTAGATCTGCTAAAAAGTTCTTTACATCTGCCTTCACACTATTAATTATTCTCTTGTTGCTGTTTTGCAAGTCGATCGTTCTCCTCTTTGACTTTCTTATTATGATGATTCATAATAATTTTAGATTCTATTGGCGACATCTTAAAGAACAAATCAGAACCTGGTGTAATTATATTTTGAAAAAAGTATATCATATTATAGAACTGATCTAAGTCAGTAGTAAATATATCACCTATAAATTGAATAACTCCATTACCAATAACATCAACTCCGAATCGTTCTACTCCTATAGATTCGTTTTCAGCAATAATTGTAATATTAAGAAGATCTGTAGTAATAGTATTGATAAATTGTTTTATCCGTCCAAATATACTAGATGGTAGATTATCAAGAATATCTGATTGTTCTTCGTTCGTAAGTTCATAAAAGTTTAGAGTATTATTACCAATAGTTATATTTTTTATTGAACCTATTAGTAAGTCGTCGACTTTATTAAAATATGACATTGCTGGTAAATCTAATACAACATGTACCCCATCTTCTATAAAGCTAGTCTCAAGATCTTTATAGTTAGCTTCTAGTGAATCAAGTAATGCAACAAGACTAATATCTATTTGCCTTTCTTTACTATTAATAATTAACTTCTCATCAACAAACAACATTCGAATATAGATTAATATATAGAACCTATCAAAGATATTTAGATCAGCATCTAATACTGTACTTTCAAAGAAAGAATTAAGACCTTCATAGTCTTTATTCTCTGCAAACTTAACTATAGTTAAGTACTGTTGATTACTAATTTCAGGTATTCTACGCTCTTTACCACTTGGTAACCTTATCTTAACACTAAAGCTCATCCCTACCTGGGAATATTTATATCGTAGTGTGAAAAAGTCCATCCTACAGACCTCTTAATATCACTCTCAGATAGCTCACCATAGCTCATTTGATCAGCTGCCATACTTACTGGCACACAATTATGAAAATTAGT
>JGI24006J15134_10000468_pt2 | contig 11055 bp, 7 predicted proteins | sample LinPmetageLP53_FD_15134 | JGI IMG/M metagenome (IMG submission 15134) | reverse complement strand
GAGGTGCCAGAATTTAAAACAGAAACAATCGAAGAAAAGCCGCCTGTCACCACAACAGCCCCCACCACAAAAGCGACTATAAAGGCAAAACCTGTAACAGCAGCACCAAAAAAGACCACCACCAACAAAAAGGTGACCACCCGCAAAACTAGTCGTAAGACTATCAAAAAGAAAACCAACGAAGCGAACGCTTAAAATAAACGCTGCAGCACATTGAGTTTTGTGGGTCTCTTTACTATTTAATGTGAGGGTCCATATATATGCCAATTAATCTTAATCCTATATCACAAACAAGTGCCATTATCTTGCCGGCCACGGGCACATATTCCAAAGTGGCTGCAGCGGTACCTTTTGGGATTTATACCGGTTCGAGCGATTTTTTAAGTGGCGCCACACTACAAGTTCCTTATATTTACAAGAAACTCGGCGGTGATGTTGTCGATATAGAGCTAACAGCTGAAAATATCTACGCATCTTATGAAGAGGCCGTACTTGAATATTCTTATATTATCAATCTTCACCAAAGTAAAAATTCCCTCTCTACCTTCCTGGGAGAGACTACGGGCACTTTTGATCACAAAGGGGATCTTAAAACTGGCCCCGCAAATCGAAATTTAAAGTTTCCGCGGTTTACAATTGGCTATTCAATGCGTGTTGGCGATGGCGGCGCAGCCGCCGCTGGCTTTGGAGGTACAACACCCCAATATTCAGCTTCCTTTAACACCAAAACCAATAAGCAAGACTATGATTTACAAGCAATTATTCAAAGTGCGTCAGCATCCGGCGTAGATGATGCCGGTAAAGGTGTTCCCTACGCGAGTATGGTAGATGGAAAAAGAATTACGGTAACACAGGTCTTTTATAAATCTCCACGCGTCATGTGGCGTTTTTACGGCTACTATGGGGGTATTGGGGTAGTAGGTAACGGATCTACTTACGGCCAATTTGCCGATGATTCTACTTTTGAGATTGTTCCGACATGGCAAAACAAACTACAAGCGATGATGTACGAAGACTCGCTACAAACCAGAACTTCTAATTATTCATATGAGATAATAGACAATAAATTGCGCTTATTTCCTACGCCGTCAAGCTGGGGCGGGGAAGATGCTCGACGTATTTGGGTGAAGTTTTACGTTAACAATGAGTCTACATGGTCTCCTACAACCTATTCAGGCTCGGTGGATGGCATCAACAACATGAATACACTTCCGTTTGATAATCTTCCTTACAAGAATATCAACTCTATTGGTAAACAATGGATCCGTAAATATTCATTAGCGCTATGCAAAGAGATGCTTGGCCAAATTCGAGGAAAGTTTACAACACTGCCCATACCCGGCGAGAGTGTAACGTTAAATCATTCCGAATTGCTATCTCAAGCTAAAGAAGAACAGCAAAATCTTAAAGATAAACTCAGAGAGATGCTGAAAGAGATGGAATACCCAGCATTGGCCAAATCGGACCAGGAGGTTACTGATGCAGCTACTAACGTTTTGAAGGTGTCCCCATTGGGCATCTTTGTGGGATAATATAGAGTATGTCTCAACGCTGGAAAAAACCAGAATCCCCGCCACCACCGCTCTTCTTAGGCAAGAAAGAGCGAGATCTTGTAAAACAGGTAAATGACGAATTAATTGAAAAAGTTATTGGTCAAGAAGTTTTATATTATCCTATTGATATGGAGCGCACAAATTTTCATCCTCTATACGGCGAAGCGATTAAGAAAACATATCTTTCTCCTATTCGCATCTATGCTCTTGTGGAATTCACCGAATATGCTACTGATTACATGGAAAATGTAGGAATTGATAAGATGTGGGAGATCCAAGTGCACTTTCATAAGCGCCGCTTAAACCAAGATCAAAATGTTGAGGTGCGCGAAGGTGACTTTGTTCTGTACGGGACCTTTTATTACGAGATAGTTAAACTGTCTGAACCTAGAAAGCTATTTGGCCAGGTTGGTCATAGCTTTGAGGTGTCAGCAACATGCAAACGTTCCAGAAAGGGGTTATTCGATGCTACCTGATAATTTTGACTTTGCCCTGATGCCTTCAGGGTCTAATACATTTCGATTGAGTGAGATAGGAATGCTATCTTCTACTATAGAAGACATCGACAGTGCGATCACCTCCTGGGTTAAGGACGATCTAGATGTATCCACCTCTACCAACGAAGGGTTTACCACAGTCCCAGTCTTATGGCAGGTACCGGAACGATCTTACCAAATAAAAAACAAGAAAGAGCTTCGCGATAACGCCGGCGCGATAAAATTGCCGGTAATTAGCGTTGAACGAACTGGAATCGCGAAAGACCCTGCGCGTAAAGGAAGTTACCAAGCCAATATGTACTCTCCCGACCATAACGGCCGCGTTGGACGCATGGTACTTGCAAAAAGGATAGTTCCTGATAAGACACGTAATTTTGCTGTAGCGTCGGGTACGAGAACGGGCCGAAGTCTGCCCTTACCCCAACGAAACACTCTAAGAGTTAACAAAAAGGTCGTCATACAGACACTATCAATACCAATTCCCATCTATATTAATGCCATGTACAAGATAACATTGAAGAGTGAATATCAACAACAAATGAACGAAATGATGACACCATTTATAGGTCGAACAGGGCAAATTAACTCTTTTGTGATGAGGCGAAATGGCCATATGTACGAAGCCTTCATCGAGCAAGACTTCACACACTCCAACAATATCAGTAACTTAGGAGAGGACGTCCGAATGTTCACTTCAGAAATAACGATTCGTGTATTGGGTTATTTGATAGGCGAAGGTAAGAGCGATGATAGGCCTATTGTTCGGATTGATGAGAACACTGTTGAATATCAATTTCCACGTGAAACAGTGATGCCAAATGGCAAGATCCCTTTGTTTGACGGCTGAGCAACCACATCCTGAACTGAATGGGCACTTTTCTTTAGTTCTGCCGCGCCTTTTGGAATGGGGAATACTATTTAAAGTATGATTGAGACATCAATTAAACGCATTAAATAAGAGAGGATGGACCCAATATGTCAGTCAAAAGCTTCAAATTTGTATCTCCGGGAGTGTTTATCAACGAGATTGATAACTCATTTATCCCCAAATCAGCCGATACCATCGGCCCGGTAATCATTGGACGCGCTAGCCGCGGCTTAGGTATGCAGCCGGTGACAGTCTCCTCGTATTCCGATTTCGTGAATATGTTTGGTGATACTGTACCCGGTAAAGCCGGTGGAGACATCTCCCGAAATGGCAATTACCAATCTCCAATGTACGGAACATTTGCTGCTAAGGCCTTCCTGAACGCAAATGTGGCACCAGTTACCTACATCCGCCTTTTAGGTGTTGCAGATTCCGCGGCCACAACTGCTGGCGCCGCCGGCTGGGACACTGACAGTACTCTGGCCGGCCCGGGTACCTCCACAGTGCCTAGCGATAATACTTACTTAAATGGTGGAGCTTACGGACTATTCGTATTCCCCTCCTACACATCTGGCTCGAAAGCGCTTGGCACAGGCTATCTCGGCGCGGTTATGTATGTTAACACTTCCGGTTCTATATCTCTTTCGGGCACCGTAGGTGCCGCCGGAACCTCCGCTCATGTTGCAGGTGGCGGCCAAAGTAGAGGCACGGGCCTTGTAGTCGCATCGGGCCCTCAGAACGAGTGGACAATTCGGGTTTCCTCATCATTGTCAACAGCGGCCTATCGAGCAAAGGATATAACGTTTAGTTTTGATGATAGTAAAGAAACATTTATTCGCAAGCGTTTAAACACAAACCCACAACTTGTTACAACCCCCGGTGTTTTGATTGGTTCAGCTTCTTACCAACCTTACTGGCTTGGTGGAACGTTTGAACAAGAACTGCGCGATAATAACGCCATCGGCGTAAGTGCCGCAGCAGTATTGTTACCGCTTGCACTTTCAGGCGCCTTGACTACAACCGCCCCTAGCATTATGAGACAATCTACTCGTGAAGCAAGAGCCGGCTGGTTCATCGGGCAAGATTTGGCCAACGATCACGTACTGTACGATCCTAAGAAAACTCAAAAGCTTTTCCGTCTGATTGGCCGCGGCCATGGCGAGTGGATTAACCGTAATATCAAGGTATCGATATCGAATGTTAAAACCTCGACATCAGCAAATAGTGATTACGGTACATTCTCGGTTGTGATTCGCTCTATCTCAGACAGCGACAACGCTGTACAAGTAATCGAGCGTTGGGACGAATGTAGCCTAGACCCGGCATCGCCCAACTACGTAGCTCGCAAGATTGGAGACAAGTATACAAAATGGGATGCTACGAACCGTCGTCTTAAGACATATGGTGAATATGACAACCAGTCAAAATTTGTATATGCGGAAATGAATTCAGATGTGGACGACGGCGCGACTGACGCGACACTTCTTCCAGTTGGATATTACGGACCACCTAAGTTTAAAAACCTTAGTGGTGTGTTTAACACTTCGTCTCTGGCCAGTACATATATTGGGTTCAGCCGCCATTGTGTCGGTGCATACGGTGGTTCTATTCCGATGACCGCCAACGCGGTCGTGTTGTCTCAGGGAGCAATCCTCTCTGGCGCCGGCGGATCATTTACAGGTTCCCTGAATTTCCCCACAGCGCGCTTACGCGTAAGTGCCTCCGACGGTGCTACTGCAGCCCCTACGAATGCATATTGGGGATACCAGCCAACTCGCACGGCGACCAGCACTCGGTACGATCCTAGTACTGTAGATATGCATCGTTGGTGGAGTGACGCTGTTACAGCCGATCCGACAAGCAACGATTCTATTAGCACTACTGCTGGAGTTGATTCTTGGTGTAACATCGTGTCACTGCTTAATGTGGTGACCTCCTCCTCACCGAACGGCGCTTTTTACTACTTGTCCGGTGCCTACGAGGGTGGAACTCCATCTTCTTATGTCCGACCCGACGCAGGCCGCTCGCTTGAAGATCTACTCAACCTAGGTTATAACCGCTTTACAGCACCTTTCTGGGGTGGCTTTGACGGATTTAATATCAAAAATGCAGACCCAATGTACAACAATGGTATTGGAACCACTGAAGCAGGAAGTTATACCTATAACACCGCAAAACGTGCGATTGATACAGTTGTTGATCCTGAGTTTATTAACATGAACCTGTTAACACAGCCCGGGCTTACGAATACCAAGCTTACTCAGCACATGATTAATGTGTGTGAAGAGCGCGGCGATACCATGGCCCTCATTGACCTGCCGAATGTCTATATTCCAAGTCATGAAGCATACTACGCTAGTAAATCAGCCCGCGGCGAAGCTGCAACAACACCAACTAATGCAGCCAAGGATTTACGCGATCGTCGTATCGACTCTTCCTATGGCGCGACATTCTATCCATGGGTTCAAACCCGAGATGAGAATTCCGGTCGCCTACTGTGGGTTCCACCATCCGTCGCAATGATGGGTGTGTTGGCTTCCTCACAGGCGAAGTCCGATGTATGGTTTGCCCCTGCCGGCTTCAACCGCGGCGGCCTATCTGATGGTGCAGCTGGAATTCCAGTAGTTAACGTCAGTGAGCGTCTGGTGTCTAAGGATCGCGACACACTTTACGAAGCACGTATCAATCCGATTGCCTCTTTCCCATCTAGCGGAATTGTGGTCTTCGGCCAGAAGACACTTCAAGAGCGTCAATCTGCACTCGATAGGATCAACGTCAGAAGGTTGGTTATCTACTTGAAGAAGCAGATTTCAATTCTCTCTACACAAGTGTTGTTTGAGCAAAATGTACAATCAACTTGGAACCGCTTCAAGTCTTTGGTCGAGCCTTTCCTGGCAAACGTCAGAGTTCAGTTCGGTATCACAGATTACCGGTTGATTCTTGACGAATCAACTACAACCCCTGAGCTAATTGATCAGAACATTATGTATGCTAAGATCATGATTAAGCCAGCCCGCGCCATTGAATATATTGCGATTGACTTCGTAATACTCAATTCCGGCGCATCGTTTGACGATTGATAAAAATGGTGGGGGGTTTTCCCTTCACTACACTAATTAAAGTATAAATAGGAGTTACTAAATTATGCCATTCTGGTCAGAAAATTTCGGACAAAGTGCAGACATGAAAGATCCAAAACGGAATTTTAGATTCGTTGTGGAATTTCAAGGAATCCGTTCTGCTAACGGCGGCGCCAACTTGTGGTACGCCAAAACGGTTGCAAAACCATCGTTTGCGATTAACGCAGCGGAGCATAAGTATTTGAACCATACTTTCTATTACCCCGGTAATGTTAGTTGGAATACCGTGTCCGTAACTCTTGTTGACCCAGCGAACCCTGATATGACAGCTACATTAGCCGACATTATTCAGCTTTCTGGTTACACTCCACCAAGCGGCCCCGAGGCTCTTACTACAATTTCTAAGGCTAAATCAGCCGCTGGTCTTGGTACGGTAATCATCCGTCAATTAGACGCGGAAGGCAAAGACCTGGAAACGTGGACACTGTGGAATGCATTTATCGTCGATCTTAAATTTGGCGACAACTTAGAATACGGAAACGACGATCTCACAGAACTTTCTGTGGAGCTTCGCTACGATTGGGCTCGCGTTGAGACCATGAACCCATCAGTCGCAGCCGGCGGTGGTAACTCCTTCTTTGGCGTTAACAGCTAATATAGACAAAACAAACAACGAGGTGTAAATTGTCAAGAAATAAAGATCGCTTAGGTCCATCAGGGCCGGAGGCTGACTCACTCCCCCCACAAGCGATGCATCAATCAGAATCACCAGGTTTCTCCTTCGTGATACCAACTGAGTTTGTAGAGTTGCCATCCGGTGGCAGGTTCTACACAGAAGGGCACCCTTTGCATGGTCAAGATAGCTTAGAAATTAAGCAAATGACAGCCAAAGAAGAGGATATGCTCACATCTCGCACTTTACTCAAAAAAGGTGTTGCACTTGATCGTGTCATCGACAGTGTTATCATTGATAGGCGCATCGATGCAGACCAATTATTGGTCGGCGATAAAAACGCCATCATTATCTCCACCCGAGTATCGGGCTATGGAAGTGAATATACCACACAAGTAACTTGCCCTAACTGCAATGCAACACAGGAATATACATTTGATTTGAATGATACAAAAGTTTATCATGGCGAGAATGCAAATGCATACGAACTTCAAGATCACAATGACGGAACTTTCACAGCGAAACTCCCCAAAACTAAGCTTAATGTAAGATTTCGATTATTAACGGGACAAGACGAGAAAAGAATGTTGATGCAGCTTGAAGAAGCACGCAAGCGGAAGAGGCCAGAACAAACGATAACTCTACAATTGCAAAATATGATCATTTCAGTAGAAAATGATGATACTCCAGCGACTATTGGTTATTTAATAGAAAACATGCCCTCAGCCGACGCCCGGCATCTTCGAACAGCATACAAATTAGCTGCACCAAACATTGATTTAACGCAACACTTTGAGTGTGGTGAGTGTACTCACGAGCAAGATATGGAGGTTCCGTTAACCGCGGACTTTTTTTGGCCTGACAGATGAGTACATAGAGAACATTTATGAACAATTTTTCTTTCTGAAATATTCAGGAGGTTGGTCGTTCTCTGAAGCGTATAATCTTCCTATTGGTTTGCGCACATGGTTTGTAAAAAGACTTGTTAAGCAGCTAGAAGCGGAAGCTGAGGCCGTAAAAAAATCATCTAAGGGTGGAAGTAGTTCTCAAACATTGAGCGCCCACAATCAACCGCCCACACCATCGAAATATAGGTAAAGCTAAGTCGGAAGTAACCCTTCCGACTTTTTTTGTATGTCACTAATTATAGTAGTAATAGTAAGAGGGTCTCAAGTTGTCTGATGAAAAAATAAAGAAGCTTCAGGAAGAAATTAATAAACTGAACGAAGAGGACAAAGAAATCCTCAATGAGAAACTCGGTCTTACCGAGAAGATCAAAAAAACGGCCGAAGAGAGAAAGGAAGCCTTAGTAGAAGAAGTCAGGCTCCAGAAGCTATATGTAGAAAATCTTAACGAAGTGAAAAATCTTCAAGATGGCCACCTTCTTAAGCAAAGACAACAAGTAGAACTTCTAGAAGCAGAGGTGGCGCTGGCCCAGCACATGATCAAAAATGGCGAGGCAATGACCCCCATTGCCATGAAAACGTTTGAGCAAAACAAGGCTCGGCTGGCGCAAATGAAAGAGCTTGTCAGCGTCGGCGATGAAATAAATGAAGACTTAAACAAAACCACCGGACTGTATGGAAAAGTTAACGCAGAAGCCAAAAAATGGGCAGTTGCAATGCAGTCAGGCAAAGCCGGTATCCTTGCTGTTAGCAAAGCAATGCATGGCTTCGACAAGATAGCCTCCAAGGGCCTAGGCCGCTTGATATCTGAAGCGAAAGAACTTGTTCTTGGAGTTGACAGTGTAACCAAGCAATTTTCAAAAGCGACACAACTCAATGACACCTACACCGCCAGTATTACCAGCACTTATAAAGAATTAAACATATACGGCGCCACTTTACAAGAAGTATCGAAAGCCCAAATGGATTTGGTTCAGAACGTTACTGAATTCACTCTGTCGAGTGAATCGCAAAGAAATGCGCTCTTGGAAGTTACAACTGTCCTCGGTGACTTAGGAATTGCTAGTGCAGATGTAGCTAAAGGTGTTCAGGGATCAATGAAATTCTTCGGCCAGAGCATAGGAGAGGCAACGAATACGGCGATGGAACTTGAATCTACGGCAGAGGCGCTAGGTGTTGTTCCCGGCGAAATGGCCGCACAGTATGCACAGATGGCGCCCGCCATGGCAAAATTTGGCTCCGAGGGTATAAAGAGTTTTAAAGAACTATCGAGAATTCAGAAGATTACTGGCATGGAAATGCAAAAAGTCCTCAACCTGACAAATAAATTTGATACATTCGAAGGTGCGGCCACCCAAGCAGGTAAGCTTAATGCTGCCCTTGGTGGCAACTTTGTGAATGCCATGGACCTTATGATGGCGACAGATCCAGCAGANCGCTTCAGTATGATCAGAGACTCTATATTAGATGCAGGTCTCACCTTTGATGACATGTCGTACTACCAGAAACAATTTTATACTGAATCGTTAGGCTTGAGCGATGTTGGCGATTTGGCCTTGATGTTATCTGGAAATATGGACACCCTAGGCGCCGCCACCAACGAGAGTGCTGCTACCCTTATTGAACAAAAAGAGAAAGCCCAAAAGAATATGGAAATCATGGAACAGCTGAAATCAGTATTCATCGAACTGGCCGAAGTTGTAATGCCATTAGTAAAGAATTTTAGTGATTTTATGAAAATGCTCCAAAAGAGTCCGGGCCTCGTTAAGGGTATTGTGGCAGCTTTTGTGATGTTTAAAGCTGCTTCTGTCGGTATGGCAATCTATAATGCCATCCTGACTACTTCATTTTATAGTTTAGCGGCATCTGAGACTGCATCCGGTGTGGCTGCCAAAAGGGCTGGCATAGGCTTGGGAATAATAGCTCTCGCCATCGGTGGTATTGCAGCAGCCATGTTGATTAATTCACCATCTATACTGGTGGCGTCGATGTTTGGTTTCGCTAGCTCCCTCAAACTCACCGGTAAAGCCGCAGACAGAAGTGCCCCCTCTCTCCAGAGATTAGCACCAGCCCTTCTTCAAGTAGGTGCTGGTGTATTTTTAATCACCGGCGGCCTCGCAATGATGGCGGCCGCCTTCTCCCTCCTTAGTGTGGAGCAGATGATTGGAATGGGTGCCGCTTTGATTGGGATTGGCGTTGGGATTTATTTCCTGGCTCCAGCACTAGGAGCTTTAGGTGGCGCCGTCGCCCTTACCTTCCCCGCATTAGCTGGATTGGCCTTAGTTGTAGTCGCCATAGGTGGGGCTGTGGCCCTCGCCGCTATCGGCGTTGGAATGATGGCCACCGGTATTGGAAGCATGTTTGAGAGCGTGCAGGTAGATAAAGCGCTTGCTTTGGCTGCGCTCGTGGGCACCCTGGCACTAGCTGGCCCGTTCCTGTTTCTTACCGCTCTTGGAATGGGTGCTCTGGCCCTTGGGCTCGGTAGCGTCGCATTTGCCTTGGCGTTNATACCCACGAAAGACTTGGAAGCAATCGCCTTGTTCACATCATCTTTAGCTAGCATAGAAGTCGAACACTTATCGAAAGTTGCAGAAACTATTGAACGCGTCGCCAAAGCGATGGATAGTATCCCTAAACGCAAAACATTCTTGTTCACACATGTGTTGGAAACGGCTGCAGTAACTGCGGCCGCAATCAATGCTCTGCGGAATACAACCACAACTGGCGCTCAACCCGCCGCCGCGGCACCCGCTGCTCCTGCGTCGGGAGATGTAGCAAATGTTACTGTGGAAATGAAATTAGATGGTCGAGTTTTTGATACGAAGGTAGTTAAGATAGTGAAGAGAGAAAATCAAATCTTCGCACAAGAAGTTAAGAGGAGTCAAATTTAAATGGCTGATTGGGATGACAATTATAATGCCGGCGTTGAAAAGAGATTTAATGTCAACAAGCTAACCAGTGAATTTGTAAAAGAAGGAAAACAATCTCCGGCAGCGATAAAAGCTCGCGCCAAGGCTAGGACAGCCAAATCCAAGCAGTTGGAGGCACAAGGGTTTACGGATCAAGAAATAGGAGCCATCCTTAATGCTGAGAGAACAACAAATAGTAACCTTATTGATGGTTCAGACGCCAAAGCCAATTCTGGATTTACAGTCTCCTTTGAACATGTGCCCAGTGAAGAGCAGGTATATTTTAAATCTTTCCTAACGGCTTACAACGAAACATATAAGCCCGAATGGTCTTCTGAAACAGTATATGGTCGAGCAGATCCCATTTACATGTTTAAGAATACTACACGTAGCCTCTCAGTGGGTCTTGTTATCCCTGCAGCAACTTTTGGCGAAGGCTTCGAAAATATGGGAAAACTGCAGAAATTGATTCAGTTTCTCTATCCTACCTATATGGATGCTAACAACGCACTTACAATTACTCAGTCACCTCTTATTCGCCTTAAGGTAATGAATATCACCACTAAGCAG
>JGI24006J15134_10002149_pt1 | contig 11057 bp, 4 predicted proteins | sample LinPmetageLP53_FD_15134 | JGI IMG/M metagenome (IMG submission 15134) | reverse complement strand
CGTAAACTGACCAGTCTTAATAACCTGCGATGCGTGGCTGCGCTTTTCCATTTGCGGATTGCCAATTCTGAACGTCGCGTCTATTGCTCCGCTGCCGTCCCAGTTGATGTTCAGTCTTGGATAAACATATCTGACGGATGACCCTGCTAATGTTTTTGTCACCTTATGTCTTGCTAACGTTGATGTCGGTGTTAGCGATGTTTGACCAGGAAAGTTCACGTAGCCACCGGAACTATTTCGACCATTCAATTGAATTTGCAATTGGTTAGGACTGTGAAAGTTTGTGAACGAACCAGCAGTCAATGCCAGATACACCGAGTAAGTCCATTCCTCGCCAGCAAGAGCAGGAATGCCTGTGGTCGTCTCGAACGCTACATAGGGGTTGCTTGTCGGCGTCCCAGAAAACTTAACGTCGATATATTCAATGCCATCGTCGGTCACGCCTGATCCAACTGTTTCTACAGTTGCGCCGTTGGCTACTACTGTCCAATTCGTTGGAGCCGTGCCCGGCGTTCCAGCGACAACACCTTCCATTGTGTTGTTGCGGATATAATTTTCAGTCGTTGTGGTGTCGATTAGGTCAAGTTTATGTGTGTATGGAAGCGAAGCTGCTGCACTATCATAAGTTGGCACATAAGTTGACGGCGCAGTCGCACCCTCGTAAAATTCAAGTTGAGCAAGTTGTCCGTATTGCTGACCACTATTCGTAGTGTTGGTCTGGACCGTCATCTTGTGATAACGATACGCACCTCTGGTTATTCCGGTGCTGACTGTATGAACAGCGCCAGCCCCATCAGCAACGGTGCCAGTAAACAACGCAACGTTACTACTAGAAAAATTATCTGTAGACCCAGCCAGCGTGAATGTGATCGTTGAGCCACCGGAATCTCCGTCAAAACCTTGAGCAGCTGATGATGCATAAGCCACAAACTGTTCGATGGTTTTTGCGCTACCATGATCGACGACGAGAAAACTATTATTGCTACTGGTGTCGGAGCCGCTGGCCGCTTCAGTATTATTCTTCGTGGTGTCTAAATCAAAGATAGCACTTAGCCCACCGCCGTTAGTCATGTTGCCGGTAACGGTCGATCCGCTGTCGTCAATTTTGCCGGAATAATCGTTTGCCAGTTCAAACTGCGAGCCCCAAACGTACAATGCTTCGCCGACTGGATTCGGCGATCCGTTGCTTGCCTCGACAAATGCTGTCAGATTATTAGCGTTATTTGCAGTAGCCGTGTAGCTCACGCGATACCAGCCGTCTCCGACATTCTCGGCTTGAGCATTGGAGGCTCCATCACTTGCCGTGAGGGAAGTCGGTACACCGCTTGACCATGTGAATAAAAGTTGCCCGGCGTAACCTGCGGCAGACTCCCACAATAGCAGTCGCGTATTTCCCGCATTAGTAACAGAGACGTTTTTAAAGTACGCCGAATGAATGTATGTAGAGCCGCTAATTATACCGGTGATCGTCTGATTTCGTTTTCCGTCTGTCGAACCCTGTGTAAGAAGATCGGCGGATATCACACCGTTGACTGGATTTGGCGCTTGATCAACGGTCACTGTTCCGTTTCCCGACCAAGATGCGGCGCTTAAATCTTCGCTATTTTGTATAAGGTTTTCAGTCGGAGCTATCGCCGCTTCCGTTCCCAGCGTGACCGAAAAATTGTCTACGCCTTGCAGGTCAGGTGTGTCCAGCGCCGCTGAAGCAAGCGACAGGAAACCTGTTGGCACTGCGTATTTAAAATTGCCAACGCCTCTTGAGTCGCCGTTCCCGCCCGCAGTTGTTGTACCGCCGAATGTGCTGTCGGCTCCAAAATTCACGAAGTAATCTTCAGTCGATGGTGGAGACAATCCGAAAATATAATCGGTGCTGGCTTGGATTGAGACTCCGTTTGTGGTCGTTGATGGATTGCCGTTGAAAAATGTCCCGTTTCGTCCCCACCAGATTTTGGAATTGTCGAGATCAACCGCCATCATCACAATGTCTCCAGCTACTAACGCACTGCTGTAATCGCTCAGATTTGCACCGGTGTTATTGGTGTAATAGCTCTCGCTGTCACCAGCACTATAAAGCGCGTAGCCAAGACCATATGTGGCAGTCGTATGACCGATTCGAGTACCCCAATTTTTACTCGCGGTCTCTGTCTCGTGGATTCCAGCGGGAAATCCATTACCGCCAGCATCTCGGTGAATGCGAACTTCGTAGTAATATTTACCGGTGCGGCCCATAGACCGAGTGGCAAAAACAGAATCCCATGGGCCATCGTCTCCACCGTCATGGACATACGTCGTGGTTAGGCGATTTCCGTATGCAAGCGCCGCAACCAAACTCGCATCGCCGTTGAGCGGATTAAGCGTTGGAAACTCATTACTGGGTGTGTTCGTTGACTGGTTTACCGCTGTTATGGAATTTGGTGTGAAATTGTTGGGGACGACGTTGACCGCAGCGGTGCCAGCGATTTCACGATAGGACGTAGCGGTTGAGCTTATTTCGTTTTGAGCGCCCCAAAGAAAACCAGCACTATTAGAAACGCTATCAGTCCCACCGATACTGACGCCGTTGGAATTAAACGAAAAATGCGAAGCTATGGTAAGGTGACTAGCATTAACATCAGTAGTGGCGGTTAGTGTGCATTTCCACCAGCCGTTCCCTACATCGGTCATAGTAGCCGAAGGATTTGTAAAATTAACGGCTGTGTTAGTAGCTACTCCTGTTTCCAAATTGTAGAATCCATCAATTCGGGATGGGTATGCCGCTTGATTTCGCGCCGTTACATAATTACCGACAGATTTTTTTGCATAAAAACTAAACGTATAAGTCGTTGCAGCGCCCGGTTTTGTGGCCGAACCTTGTACTATGTATCCAAATGTCGCAGCCGTTTTTGTAAATAAGTCAGCCGTTGTTGTGCCATCGGGAGCAACAGTAGAATTGCCTGTAACGGTTAAAGCGCCGACCTTAGACCATATACCATTATCAAACTCTTCTGACCGAGTTAGAACATTTTTCGGCGTGGGCACGTATGGTGACAACCCGCCTTGTTCGACTTGTATGCCCCAAACGCCGATATAGGCATTTGCTGTAGTGCTTCCATCTGGGAAAATACGAACTGAAAAATCTGTCGCTGTTGCGTGTGTCAGCGCTTGGAAACTGATGCGCCAAATATCATTTCCGACATCTGTAAAAACAGGAGTACCCGTTGCGCCCGCGTAACCAAAACCTCCATTAGTCGGTGTTCCGCTCGACCAATTTACTAGTAGCTCTGAGCGTTGCGCCGAGTTATTTACAAAAGTTATGTACAACTTATTAGTGCCAGAATGCTTGTAGTACCCGCTTAGGGTATACAACGTCGAGGTCTCTACTACCCCGGTATTTGATTGCCGCTTTGCCCACGAATTGGAAGAACCAATGGTTCTTCGCAGCTGATCCATTGTCGTTGTGCCGTCGGGCGCGACTAAAGAATTTACCAATACATCGACTTCGGTGTTGGTCCACTGATCTAATTGTTCAGAATAATTTAGAAAATTATGCGGGCGACTATCGTGACCAAGATGGGCGCTGTCGCTAAAATCCAGTGCGAAACTGTTGCTGCCAAAAGCGTCAGCGGTTAGTGCTGTAAGGATATCGTTGGATTGCGGGCCGTATTGACTACCATTTGTTCCAAATTCAAAACTTTCTAGTATGTCGCTGATTGTGATAGTGGTGTTGTTCTGAAATGACTTGCCTTCAATCATACAAAACTGTGCAAAGGATACGTCAGCCTGTTCGCTATCTCCATGGGTGTATCGACCAATTTCGTGTTCAACAGCGTCGTTGTATGCGGTTGTTTCGCCGCTTGGCGTAGGAGTGTTCACCGAAAAGTCAATCAACTCACTCCCATTAACAAACATTTTAATTCGATCATCAGCATTAACCCCACTGCCCGAATCAAAACTTACACAAATATGATACCATGCAGTGTCACGATATTTCGCAGCGCTTGTTTTGCGCGCTGTGACACTTCCCTGATAAACAGCAAAATCAAGCTCATCTAAATCATTAAATTGAAGCCAAGTTAGATTTGACGTCGCAGAACCCGCTGTAAAAAGTTGGTTTGCAAAACCGCTTTTGATCTCATTGCGTTTGACCCAGAAAGCGACGATCCAGCGTGAGGTGTTGCCAGCAGCTGCTGGTGTGCGAGAAAAATAATCGGCTGTGCCGTCTAACCACACCGAGTCCTCGATGAGCGTAGTGTCGAACCCGCTCGCGGATTTTGAGTTGCCCTGGATAATCGCCATTAGGCAAACACCGCGCTAGTGGTGCAATACACATTCGTTCCATCGGCAATATAGCTGATCCAATATGTGCCGGTTTTCGATATCGTGCTGGCTAGATTGGCATCAGCCTTGGTGTTCGCGTGCAGGCTAATCGTGTGATTGCTCGCATTGACGAAAATGATATTGCCACTCTGCCCGTTGGCGGCGGCGATGTTGGTGAACGTCAGCGTTAAATTTCCGGCGGAAGTTATTTTCCAGTTATTCGTTATGGCGAGGTCCAGGGAGCCGTCATTATCAGTGGTGATAGTGCCACGATTTGCCGCCGTAAAAGTTTGGTCTGACGCCAGCGCGGCGATACCCGCACCGCTTAAAGTCGTGGAGCCGGTGCCACCATTTGCCAGCGGCAAGGCACCAGTGACTTTTGATGTCAGATCAATCGACCCGGCGAGCATTGCGTTAGTGATGGTAGACCAAGCCGGGTCAGTGCCGTTTGTCGTTAGCACCGTGTTGGCGCTGCCAATAGCGAGTCGGTCCACGGCTGATGCGCCACGCTTTAACAGGTCGCCCCGCGTGGTTAATGTAGAACTTGCGTCACCAGCATCGCCAGCCCGCGAAAACCCGATATATACGTCTTCTCCGTTTCCAAACGTGCCAGAGCTTGCAACGTGCGTAACCGCGATCTGCGACCAGCCGCTGTTGTCAGTTAATCCGGTGATTAAGAAGGTGGCTACGTCGCCCCCCGCCGTGCGGAAAATCAAATTGCCTTTTACGCTGTTGGTGCTGTCGTCCCACAGAGTTATAAAGGCCGACTGATTGACGCCATTCTTGTCGAGGTCGTCAATGGCTATTTGGCTGACACTGGACAAAGTTGCGTTATTAAATCGCACATTTCCCGAACCCGGATCGGCCATTGCTGTTGTCGTGCTGAAGTCGTAGCCAACTACCTGCGCCGCCACCGCAGACACATCGCCAGAAATTCCGGCCACGGTAGTAACGTCGTCGTCAATATTTGCAACCAACGTGACGTTGGAGTCGATATCTGCAACCTTAGTTGTATTTGCCGATATGCCAGCTACAGTCGTGACGTTTGCGGATATGCCCGCAACGGTGGTTACATTAGCAGCCACACCGGCAACGGTATTAATGTTTGTCGCGTTGGCGTTGACTGAGTTGATTGTCGTCTGATCGGTTGATGTTGGCGTTGTCCGCACCCACGCGCTGCCTGTGTAGACCATCATCACGTTATTTGACGTGTTGAAATATAGCGCCCCTGTAATCAGTGAGCCGCCGTCATTGTCAACCGAAGGATCGGAAGATTTTTGCCCGAGATAACGATCATCAAAATTGTCATAACTAGTGGCGGCGGCGGCTGCGCTTGCGGCAGACGCTGCTGCGGAAACAGCCGCTGCCGCAGCCTCTGCCGCAGCACCGCTAATTGCGGCTGTGCTTGGCCCAACCTCAAAAGCAGTTGCGCCCGCATTAAACGCGAGCGCCGTGCTGCCAGTAATAGCTGTTGGCAAAGTCGGATCGAACGACCCTGTATATCCATCGGGCAATTGAGCCGCGCGCCCTAGCGCCCTTTGTTGTTCTTGATTAACCGCCGTTAATCTATCTAAAGCCTTTTCATGACTTTCCGCCGGAAACGGGTCGTTTTCAACATAGTCCGTTTCTTGCGTTTGGGTCGTTGTTCTATTTATGACCCATTTGACCGTACTTGCTGGAGGCGAGGCTGCCGTAACGGTTCCCGTCGAACCGCTGCCGCCTGTTACGGTAAAATCCGTTCCGTTAGTTTTAACAGTTTCAGCGCCGGTTGCTATTATCACCTCAACAACTTGCAACTCTGCGCTAGTGCCTGTTCCAAAAAATACATAACTTACAGCGAAAGATGTAGCGCTGCCGGTCCCAGTATAAGAAACCGTGTTGGTCGTGCTTGAAATAGTCATTTCGCGGCTCCTTGATTCTCAGGCTCAGTATATCCGGTGTTTAGTTTAATAGCTTCAATATATTGACGAATTTCTGGTTGCATTTCTGGCTCTGCCACGCCAATAGCAACTAATCTTCCCATGTGTGCTGACACATCTTTAGTAATTTCGCTGGCTGGCGTGGCTAACCATTTTACAAATGGCGACCATGTTAGAAGTTTTGCGGCTAATGTTGGTGCTAGAACTGTCGCGCCAACATTTGCTGCCGCTCCAGCAAGGTCTCCAACATATACGCTTTTAGCGGCATCTCCTAAAGCCAGCCACATAACAGTTTGATTTAAATGACCCGCAGTTCCAGAAGGATTTTCAAATCTTTTGATTTCTTTAAGAGCGCCAACTACGTCAACTAAATTCTTAAGATCATCAGCAACATTTGCAAATTGAGTTCCCCCAAATAGCTCTTTCATTGCTGTTGGGCTGTTTTTATTTATTGCAGCAATATTTGTCATAAATGTTGCAACACTAAACTCCGCAAGTTGTCCAGTTTGTTGACCAACATTTTCTCGGCCTAAATTGTAAAGCGTAGAAGCGGCTACATCAGACCATTCTTCCGGCGTAAAATTTGCCCTTAACCTTTGTAAGGGTGCAACGCCGTCTTTGCCAAGCCCTTTAGATGCGGTAATCAAATGATCATATGCTTGGCTATCCGCTTGCAAATTATTGATTTTATCAAAAGTTTTTTGAGCGCCGTCCGCAAAAACCTTTCTTTCTGCATCAAGCGCCGACAATTTTGCGCCAAGGTTGGGATTTACCGAATTGGCGGCATCAGACAAATCTTTAGTAAGAGCTTTGTAAATACCTTCAACAGCCTTATCGTAATCGCCCGGAGTGCCAGATTTATAACTTGATTTTCTTACTAATCGTAATTGACTCCTAAAATCTCTTAACTCTTTAAATGTTATGTTTCCAGTTTGAGAATAAAGATTAAGAGAATCCCATTTTTTAACTAATGCTAAAAGCGCTCCTTCAGGTTTCGCTTCTGGCGGAAGTTCTGCAATGTTTTTCAAAAAAGGTTGCAAAACAGCATTAACTTCTGGAAGACTTTCAACTAATGTATCATCTCCAATTTCTTCAAAAATCTCACTATATTTTTCAGAAAATTTATCTCTTATTCTTTTTTCAGAGGCTTTAACACCCGCTTTTATTACTGCGCCAGTTTGTTCCGGCGTTCCAATTGCGCCGCCCATTTTGCCGCCAATAGTTCTTATGGCATCGTTAAGTTGAACAAGAACTTTTTCGGCTTGCCTTCGCATAATAGGAGCGCCAGCGGCCATCGAACTAAGACCTGACGCTGCTAAAGGAAGCGGTCCTTTTCTGGCAATAGCACCGGCAACAGGCTCAATTCCTAAAGAGTTAAACTTTTGTAGTAAGGCAGATGCGGCGTTATTAACGGCGGTTGTAGGTGTTCCCGCTAACATCTTTTTTCCTGCCGCATAAATCACCGGCCCATATTGCTGCCCTGCCGCAGCTAAACCAAATCTTGTTGCTGTTTCTGTAAGTTCCCCGGCATATCCTTTTGATTCTCTTTCTTGACCGGCAAATAATCCCGCTGAAAGATCAAACAACCGCGCACTAATTTCTGTTCCAAGGCCAGCGCCTAACACGGCCAAGGATGGTGAAGTCAAAACAGCTCCGGGGCCAGTGCCTAATCCAGAAACAAAACCAGCCGTAGCGCCGAGGCCGCCGCCTATCATTTCTGTAATTGTTTTTGCTTGTCCTGCTATTTCGCCCGGCTCAAATCCGGGCGGATCAAAGAGTGTGAATTTTCCGGTGCCGGGATCGGTAAATATAAAATTATCTTTTCCATAGAGTTGAGCATCTGGATATTGGTTTCTCAAAGTTTTTAATTTTTCTTGAACTGTATCAAGAGGCTGAACCACTGCCCTAGCTGTAAGGCTTGCTCCGCTTTCTTTATCAATTATTCTTTCAAATCCTTTAGAATTTTTGAAAGCCTCCAAAGAATTAGAAATTGCTTCATCTGTGGTTCCAGCAGGAAAAGAAAATTCCATTCCGCCAAACATAACGATAAATTCATCTGGCCTATCAATAAGAGCTTGTGTGTCTGCGTCGGCAACTTGTTGGGGCGCTGGTACTGGTGCTTCCGGTGCTGGTACTGGTGCTGGAGGCGCTTGTACCGGTGCTTCCGGTGCTGGTTCTTGTTCTGGTGCTTGTACTGAAGCTGGTGATAGTTCTTGTGCTGGTTCTTGTTCTGGTGTGGTTGGTACTGGAGGCACACTTAACGAAGATAGCACGTTGGAAATTGCGTTAGGATCAATCTGCAAAGCCTCAAGATCAACTTCCCCGCCTAACATATCTTCATAAGGTTCAGCCATTAGTTTGAACCCGTCCTTACTATTTTACCGTTTTCGTCCAGTTTAAAAATAAACACATTTGGTTGTGCCCCACCTGTTGGCAAAGGTTGGCTTCCATCTGTTGCTACTGGCGAACCCGTTTTATCTTTTGCTGTTTGGTTTGTAGAATTAATATCTCTTACGTTATTAAAAATAAGATTATATGTATCTTGTCCATATCCTATTTGTTGTAAACTATAACCAGAATTTTTTAGGTTAAAATCAACATTGCTTTTTGAAACTTCATTAGCTCTTTTAACAAAACTTAAAGAAGCTTGATATGCTTGTTCTACAATTGATTCTGCAACCGCTTCTCCTTTTGTTAAGCTGTTTATTGCTTTTTGGAATCGATCAGAAAGTGCAGATGCTGTTTCTGCAAGCTGAATATCAGAATCCCTAACAACTGCACCATCATCAATTAATTTTAAATAGCCTTGAAGAACACCTAAACCAGCAAGAGGGTTCGATTTGGATTGTTTATACAACTCATCAATAGGAGCTATTTTTTCTTGAATTTTTGTAGCGCTTTCCATAAAAGGTTTAATTCTTCCGAAAACTCCTTTAGGGCTTAATTTTCCATCTGGAAGAAAATCTTTGCTATAATCAAAAACAGGCTTAGCTGGAAGACTTCTGCCTGCAAGAGCCGACTTTTTATCTAAAGGCATAGCATCCCATTCAGACTGAGGTATTTTAAATCCTTTTCTAATTTCTTCTAATTTTTGACCATACGTTTGTTTTTGGTCTATTTCTCCGCTTGTAACAAATGCAAGCGCATCTTTATCAGATATATTAAAACCATTGTCTCGCAAAGCTTCCAATTGAATCATTTTTTGATTAAGTTTTTGCTCACTTTCAATTTTAGTTTGTCTAAAATTAGAAATTCGGCGGTTAAACTGATCTCTTTTGGATGGCTCTAAATATTTCATTAAAACCGAATTGTTCAGAAGCAAATCGCTTGCCTCTTCATATTTTCCTCCGTCAAGCAAACCAGTAACAGCGCTTTCCATAACAGCGGATCGACCGGCATCTCTAAATTTACGTTCTGCTATTGGACTTAAAGTAGGCGCAAGTCTTTCTACAATAGCATCTACTTGATTAAAAGCTTCTGGCAAATTACCCGGATTTTTAGTTAACGCTGCGGCAATAGGAGCAATTTCTTTTCTGCCGATATCTAAAATAAATTCTCTTTGCTCATTGTTTTGAACTTGGATCATTTTATCCGCGTATTGACCTGCTGTGCCTCTTAAATTTGCCTCAAGCGCAGCCCTTGCGTTATCGCTTCCGCTAAATTGAGAAACGATATTTGATATCCTTTGTTCATTTTCAATATTAAAATTTTGAATTGTATTTTGGTTTGGATCAAGCATGTTCCCTTGTTGCAAGGTAGTGTTATAAGATTTTAAAATTTCCTGATTGAAATTATCAGACGCAACCGCCGAACCAATTATATCATTTCTTTTTTGCACCCGCTCTCCGGCAGCGGCTAATTGACCAGAAATTTGCTCCAAGCCTTTTGCCGCACCGGCAAGCGAATTTGTGGCAAGGCCGGGGCTAATATTTCCCACTCCTGTCGTGCCGGGAATGCTTGCTTTGTTTTTATATGGTGCAGTTATCATGTCAGGATTCCATTTTAGGCAACTAATGTTCTTATATTTGTGTTTGAAAGAGGTAAAGAACCACTAGGCAATAAAGGCGAAGGACCACTAGGCAATTTAGAAGCTGCGTTAGCCGCCGACCCTAATCCAGTCAATATCGAGCCAACCGCTTTACCTTTAGCATTGCTTGCAGCGGCTGCGCCTTGAAACCTCGCTATTTGTGCGTTTTGCTGTCCGGCCTGTGCTGCAAGCTCTCCGCCATATTTAATAGCTAACTGCTCAAGTGCTATTTCGCTTGCATCCATATCAAAGACAGATTGCATGTCTAGCAATTCGCCGCCTGCGGACGCCGCCCCGGCGCGTTTGCTGGCTTGAAAGAATTTAGCCTCTCGCGCTGCTCGTTTTGCGTCAAATTCGGCTTTCTGACGGGCAGCTATGGCATTATTTTCAGCAACTTGTGCGTTAAAATTTGCAAGCTGTTGCGCTTGTTTGCCTTGCTTTGCCGCGCCTATAGCGCCCATGCCAGCACCGGCAAGGCTGGTCGCTATAGCTGTGATTGCTAACGCCGAAGACATATGCTTATTCTCCCGTTATCGTCACGATATTGCTGCCGATATCTGACCTTGATAAAAGCAAATCGGATTCATCCGTAAATTCTTGCTCCGCTTCAAAAACAGTTTTTGCATTTGTTGGAAACACCATGCTTATATCTGTTTTAGAATGAGAAACAAAAGCCTGTTTCCTTCCGGCGCTTGCCGAAATTACGCCGTAACCAGCTATTTCAGCAATTGTCTCTTCACCTATGTAGCACGTTGCTACGCCGTTGATAACTAAAATTGTGCTGACCTTAACCAGCGCACCGGTTAAAACGTGAT
>JGI24006J15134_10002146_pt1 | contig 11064 bp, 13 predicted proteins | sample LinPmetageLP53_FD_15134 | JGI IMG/M metagenome (IMG submission 15134) | reverse complement strand
TCCTCGCCATAATTATATAAGGTAGTCATGGGTAAGTATGCATCTGGAAAATTTGCTTTAAGAGTATCAGATCGTTCAGGTCAATCATTTCCTTATAATGAGATGGTTCAAGAATGGAATGGTTCTTGGGTACATGTTTCAGAATTTGAACCTAAACAACCTCAGCTAGATCCTAAAAATCATCCTACAGATTTTCAAGCATTACAACATGCAAGACCTCAAGTTGTTGATAATGTAGTTTTTGTAGGTAGTGGAACAGTAAATTCGAACGTAGGTAATCCTGTTAAAGGACAATATAGCGGCTTTGGAGATGGTCTAGCTACCAATAGTTACGAAACTTTAATTCAAGAAGTTACTTTATCTAATGGAACAGTAATAAAACAAAGAAGTATGATGCCTTTAAGTACGCAACAACCTAATAAAGAAATTATATTGTTTTCTAACACAGGAACAGTTACAGTGGTGATATCATGACAACATATGCTGGATTATTAACTGAAGTTAGAAATTACACAGAAACAGATGATACTGTTTTAACAGACGCTATTTTAAATGATATTATTCTTCAAGCAGAAATTAGAATATTTAGAGAAGTAGACTTAGATTGTTTTAGATCATATCAAAAAACAACTTTAACTCAAGGAAATGAATTTTTATCATTGCCAGGTCAAACACCTGGAACAATGGCTTTTGTAAGAACAGCAAGTATTTATGCTTCTACAGGAACTAAGGCAAATGTCAGAGATTACTTGCTACAAAAAGATATTAGTTATATGACGGAATACTGGCCTAATCGACAAACACAAAGCACACCAAAATACTATGCTATGTGGGATCAAGACACAATATATCTTGCACCCACACCAGATTCTGCTTATAATATAGAACTTGCTTTGAATCGTAATGAAACAGGGTTATCTACTTCTAACACAACTACATGGGTTAGTGTAAATGCGCCTCAAGTTTTATTATATGGATGTTTAATACAAGCTTTTAAGTTTTTAAAAGGTCCATATGATTTACTTGCCCAATATGAAAAAAGCTATCAAGAAGCAGTACAGCGACTTGCATTAGAACAACAGGGTAGAAGAAGAAGAGATGAATACCAAGACGGTGTTATAAGACTTCCGCTACCTTCGCAACAACCATAAAGGAGATAAAAAATGGCAATAGCACAAGCAGTCTGCAATAGTTTTAAAAAAGAACTATTGGAAAGTTACCACGATTTTTCTGCAAGTGGTGGTGATACATTTAAAATTGCGTTGTTTACGTCAACCGCAAGTTTAGGAGCAACAACCACTGTTTACAGTACATCAAACGAAATAACAAATACGTCAGGTTCAGCGTACACAGCTGGAGGAGAAACTTTAACAGGACAATCCGTTACAGGAGGATCTTCGGCTTCTACTGCATATGTAGATTTTAGTAATGACGCTCAATGGACTTCAGCGAGTTTTACAGCAAATGGGGCAATGATTTATAATACAACAGCAGATGGCGGAAGTAATACTACCAATGCCGTTTGTATTTTAGCTTTTGGTGCCGACTTTACAGCTACTAACGGAACTTTTACTGTTCAGTTTCCAGCGCCAGGTGCAAGCACAGCTATACTAAGATTATCATAGGATAACTTATGGCATTAATTGTTAATGACAGAGTTAAAGAAACTAGTACTACAACTGGTACAGCTGCCTTTACATTAAGTGGAGCTGTTACAGGTTTTGAAACTTTTGGAGCAGGAATTGGTAATTCTAATACCACTTATTACTGTATAGCTCTTCAAGATGGATCTGAGTTTGAAGTAGGTCTTGGAACTTTAAATAGTGACTCAACAACTTTAACAAGAACAACTGTTATCAGTAGTTCAAACAGTGACAGTGCTGTTAATTTTTCTGCAGGTACAAAAGAAGTATTTTGTACTCTTCCAGCATCAAAAGCTGTAATTAAAGATGCAAGTGATAATACTAATTTTGCTGACAATGAAAAAATACAACTAGGAACAGGTAATGATATCCAACTTTATCATGATGGTGCTAACTCTTATTTTGATGGAGGAGACGTAGGGGCCTTTTATATTAGAGGGGGTACTTCAGGACAAGGTGATCTAAATTTAACAGATTCTGCTGGAGGTAATAGATTTTTAACAGGTACTCAAGGTGGTGCTACAGCTATTTATCACAATGCATCAAATGCAAAAAAATTAGAGACTACAAATACAGGAGCTGCAGTCACAGGAGATTTAACCACAACAACTGATGTAAATGTAGGTGCTTTATTAAAAATGCCTACTAATACAGCTAATAAAATATTAGTTGCAGACGGCACAAGTTTTGAAGAAGTAGATGTTTCAGGAGATGCAACAATAGTTTCAAGTGGAGCATTAACATTAGCCAATACAAGCGTGTCCGCTGCAAGTTACACAAATACAAATTTAACAGTAGATTCTAAAGGTAGGATTACCTCTGCTTCTAGCGGAACAGAAGGCGCGTCAGCAGGCTTTGTAATTGCAATGTCGGTGGCATTATAGTATGAGTATATATAGGGGATTATAGATGGCACAAAATTTTAGAAATCAATTAACTAGAAATACAGGAACTTCTGCGGCAGTTATTTTAGCACAAGCTGATAGTTTTGATACAGTGATAAGTGTTAGATGTGCTAACGTAGCAACATCTGCAATTAATGTAGACGTTTATATTATTAGGTCGTCTACTAATTATTATCTAATCAAGTCAGCACCTATAAGTGTTGGAGGCTCGCTTGAACTAATTGATGGGGGTTCTAAAATTGTATTAGCTAATGGAGATCAAATTGCAGCGGTATCAGATACAGCTAGTTCACTTGACACAGTAGTTTCAATCATAGACACAATAAGTACATAAGGAGTTATACTTGGCCTATATCGGTAACACACCAGCGGAATTTTACCAGACTCTAGAAAAGCAAAGTTTTACAACTTCTGCAACAACCACCTATACTTTAAATTTTTCTGTAACTAATCCTCAAGAGATTGCTCTTTTTATAAACAACATCCGTCAAAATCCAAACAGTTCTTACACTGTATCTAATTTAACTACTTTAACTTTGTCAAGCGCAACAAGCTCTAATGATGTAATGTACGCTGTATTTTTAGGCAAAAGTGTAGGAACTATTGCTCCAGCTTTAAATAGTGTAACTACAGATATGCTTACTGGACTGATAGCTCCAGCAAGACTTGGTTCAGGAACAGCTTCTTCAACAACTTTTTTAGCTGGTGACCAAACATTTAAAACAGTAAGCACAACTCCAGCAACAGGTTCAATCACAAATGCTATGTTAGCTGGAAGTATTACAGCAGATAAATTAGTTGCTGGTGCTGGTTTAATTGCTTGGGATAATACAAACCATACATCTAATTTTACTGCTTCATCTAATATAGGATATAAAATTGATACAACAAGCTCTACAATAACTGTTACTTTACCAAGTTCACCAAGTTTAGGAAATGCAATTATTATTGCTGATATTGATGGAACTTTTGGAACTAATGTATGTTTTATAAATCCAAATGGTAATAAAATTAATGGTAGCACAGTTAATCATATTTTAGGCACTTCAGGTCAAACAACAAAAATTACTTATACAGGAACAGATAAAGGTTGGATAGTAACCGCTACAGGATTAGCAAGTGAACTAAACCCACCATTATATCCTAGTGCTACAGGTGGAACTATAACAAATAGTGGTGATTATAGAATCCATACATTTACAAGTTCAGGTACTTTTGCTGTAACAAGTGCTGGTAACTCTTTTGGATCAACTGCTTTAGAATATGTTGTAGTAGCTGGTGGAGGCGGTTCAGGGCGAGGTGGTCCTGTTGGACAAGGTGCTGGATCAGGGGGAGGCGGTGCTGGTGGGTATCGTTCATCTGTCACAGGTGAAAATTCAGGTGGTGGTGCTAGTGCTGAAACTGTCCTAACTGCTGGAGTACAAAATTATACAGTAACTATTGGTGCTGGTGGTGCTGGTACTGTTAGTGGAACTAACACAACATTTGGAACAATTACTTCTGTTGGAGGTGGTCGTGGTGGTGGTTATTATGCTACAAGTGGAATCGCTGGAGGTTCAGGAGGCGGTGCTTTTTGGAACGCTGGAGGCGGTGGTGCTGGAACTGCTGGACAAGGATTTAATGGCTCAGGCGGTGGTTCACCTCAATATCGAGGAGGCGGAGGCGGTGGTGCTGGTGAAGCTGGAAATACAGATGGTGGTGCACATGGTGGTGATGGAGTACAAACTTCAATTAATGGAACTGCAACTTTTTTAGGTGGTGGTGGTGCTGGTGGTGATCAACCATCTGGTGGACAAGGTGGTGGAGGAAATGGAAACCAAGCTGGAACTGTTAATACAGGTGGTGGAGGCGGTGGTCAGTACGCTAATAACAGTCCTGGTATGGCTGGTGGCTCAGGAATAGTAATCATAAGATATAAGGTACAAAACTAATGGCACATTTTGCAAAAGTAAAAATTTCAACTAACGCTGTAACAGAAGTTATTGTTGCAGAACAAGAATTTATAAATTCTTTACCCATAGAAAGTAATTTTAAATGGATTCAAACTTCTTATAACACTTTTGGAGGTATTCATTATACAGATGGAGTTGCTTCAAGTGACCAATCACAAGCACTAAGAAAAAACTTTGCTGGTATTGGTTTTCAATATGATGAAAGTAGAGACGCTTTTATACCACAAAAAATTTATACATCTTGGGTATTAAATGAAACTAGTTGTCTATGGGAAGCACCCGTTGCTTATCCTACAGACGGTAAAGATTACCAATGGAATGAAGAAGATTACCAATCAGACAATACAACTGGTTGGGAAGAAGTAGAGGGGAGTTAATAGATGGCTATTGATAAGGTACAAACTTTAGGAATTTTAGATAATGCGGTCACAACCTCAAAAATAGTAAATGGTGCAATCACAAGTGCAAAATTAGCTGCAGGTGCTGGCGGAACTTCATGGCAATCAGTTCAGACATCATCTTTTACAGCAGTAGCTAGTAATGGTTATCCTTGTAATACAACTTCAGCGGCTTTTACTGTTACACTACCTTCATCTGCTAGTGTTGGTGATGCAATTGCAATAGTAGATTACGCAGGAAGTTTTAATACAAACAATATTACATTAACATCTAGTGCAAAAATAGAAGGCGGAACATTAGATAAAGTTTTGTCAACAAATAGAGAAGGTGTAACGATAACTTTTGTAGACACTACTCAAGGTTGGGTTGCAACATCAGGAGTAAATGAAGGTTCTCAATCTTTAGAGCCATTACCTTATTTAACAGACTTTTTAGTTATTGCTGGTGGTGGTGCTGGTGGTAGATCAAATCCAGGTTGGGGCGGTGCTGGTGGTGCTGGAGGATATAGAAATTCTTTTAATTCAGAAACTTCGGGAGGCGGAGGTTCTTCTGAAAGTTCACTTACTTTTAATAGTGGAATTACTTACACTGTTACTGTAGGTGCTGGTGGAACAAAAGGTGTTGTATCAGCTGGATCAGCTGGAACTAATGGAGCTAATTCATCTATTTCAGGTTCAGACATAACAGATATTATATCAATAGGTGGAGGTAGAGGTTCTGACAATCAAAGCTCAGGCGGAGTATCTGGTGGTTCTGGTGGAGGTGGTGGTCAATCACAATCTGGAGCTTCTGGTACATCTAATCAAGGTTTTGCTGGTGGTAATGGTGATTCTGGAGCTGGTGGTGGAGGCGGAGGAGCATCTGAAGTTGGTTCAAACGGAGTAGCTGGTCCACCTAGAGTTGGTGGAGATGGCGGAGATGGTTTGGCAAGTGCTATTACAGGTTCAAGTGTAACTAGAGGCGGAGGCGGAGGTGGTGTTGGTAATGCTACAGGAGGTTCTGCTGGCGCTGGAGGCGGTGGTGTTGGTGCTAGTAATACAGGTGCTGGTGGTGATGGTACAGCTAATACAGGAGGAGGCGGTGGATCTAGTGGAGAAACATATGGCTCTGGAAGTAATGGAGGTTCAGGAGTTGTTATACTTCGTATGCCAACAGCTAATTATTCAGGTACTACAAGCGGCTCACCTACAGTTTCACAATCAGGAACAGACACAATTTTAGTTTATAATTCATCAGGGAGTTACACAGGATAATGGCACACTTTGCAAAATTAGGAGCTGGCGACATAGTTTTAACAGTTCAAGTAGTAGCAAATGATATTGCAACAACAGAACAAGCTGGAATAAATTTTCTAAATAATCTTTATAATACAAGAGATGTTTGGAAACAAACTTCTTACAATAGCAATATTAGAAAAAACTTTGCTGGAATTGGATATTCATATGACCAAGCTAAAGACGCTTTCATAGCACCCAAACCTTATAATAGTTGGACATTAAATGAATCAACTTGTGCTTGGGAAGCACCTATTGTATACCCTACAGATGGTAAAAATTACCAATGGAATGAAACAAATTACCAAACAGACAATACAACTGGTTGGGTTGAAATGGTAGGGAGTTAATATATGGCTATTAATAAAATAAAAAATTTAGGAATTTTAGATAATGCGGTCACAACCCAAAAAATAATTGATAATGCAGTTACAACCTCAAAAATAATTGATAATGCAGTTACAACCTCAAAAATAATTGATAATGCAGTTACAACCTCAAAAATAGTAGATGGGGCCATCACAGGCGTAAAATTAGCTGCAGGTGCTGGTGGAACTGCATGGCAATCAGTTCAAACATCAGCTTTCAATGCTGTTTCAGGTAGAGGTTATCCTTGTAATACAACTTCGTCTGCTTTTACAGTTACATTACCTTCATCTCCTACTGTTGGAGATACAATCGCAATAGTAGATTATGCTGGAACTTTTGCTGCTAAGCAAATTACATTAACATCAAGTGCAAAAATAAATGGTGGAACAGTAGATAAAGTTTTGTCAACAAATAGAGAAGGTGTAACCTTAACTTTTGTTGATACTACTCAAGGTTGGGTTGCAACATCAGGAGTAAACGAAGGTGCTGAAGCATTAGGTTCTGTTTTAGTAGACTTTTTAATTATTGCTGGAGGTGGTGGCGCACAAGCTGGTATAGGTTCAGCAACTTATGCGTCTGCTGCTGGGGGTGCTGGTGGCTATAGATGTTCATTTGATACAGAGCTTTCAGGTGGTGGTGGAAGTAGTGAAACAGGAATAGATTTTACAACTGGTACAACATACACAATTACTGTTGGAGCTGGTGGTACAGTTTCAAATACAGGAAGAGGTGTAAGTTCTTCCATATCTGGATTAAACATAGCAACTATTACTTCCATTGGTGGTGGTAGTGGTCAGGTGGCTCAACAAGATGGTGGCTCAGGTGGTGGAGCTGGTGACCCAGTTGGATCTGGTCAACAACCTGGTAGTGGTACAGCAAATCAAGGTTTTGATGGTGGTGACCACCCTGGTGGTCAAGGTACTGCTGGTGGCGGAGGAGGTGCTGGTGCGGTTGGTGCTGGCGCTCAAGGTGGAGATGGTTTAGCTTCATCAATAACTGGTTCTTCTGTAACTAGAGGAGGCGGTGGTTCTGGTGGTACAGCATCTACAATTACTGGTGGTGCTGGCGGTGGTGGTACTGGTGCTGGAAGTACGGGAGCATCTACTGCTGGTACAGCAAATACAGGCGGAGGCGGTGGTGGAACTAGCGGAGGTTCAGGACAACAAGCTGGAAAACCTGGCGGTTCAGGAGTTGTTATAATTAGTCTACTAACATCTGATTATTCAGGTACTACAAGCGGCTCACCAACAGTTTCACAATCAGGTTCACGTACAATTTTAGTTTATAATGCATCAGGGAGTTACACAGCATAATGGCACACTTTGCAAAATTAGGAATAGGAAATATAGTTTTAACAGTTGAAGTAGTATCAAATGATATTGCAACAACAGAACAAGAAGGTGTAGATTTTTTAAATAATCTTTATAATACAAGAGATGTTTGGAAACAAACTTCTTACAATAGCAATATTAGAAAAAACTTTGCTGGTGTTGGTTATACTTATAACAAAACAAGAGATGCTTTTATACCACCTAAAACTTTTGCATCATGGATATTAAATGAAGATACTTGTCAATGGGAAGCACCCGTTGCTTATCCTACAGATGGAAAAGATTACACATGGAATGAAACAAATTATCAGGCAGACAATACAACTGGTTGGGTAGAAATAGTAGGGAGTGAATAATGGCATACATCGGACGACAACCTGAAATAGGAAATTTTCAAATGTGTGATGCAATTTCTGTTGTAAATAATCAAGCATCATACACTATGCAAGTTGCAGGAATTAATGTAATTCCAGGAACTGACTTTAACGTAATTTGTTCACTTAATGGTGTAGTACAGAAAGCTGGAACTAGCTTTGTAATCAGTTCATCACAGATTGTATTTTCGCAAAATCTTGTGACAGGTGATGTTATAGACTTTATATTAATACTAGGTTCAGTTTTGGATTTAGGAGTACCAAGTGATGGTACAGTAACAAGTTCAAAATTAGCAACTAATATTAGTATTGCAGGTACTTTAGATGTTGACGAAATTTTAACAACATCAAATGCAAATTTAAAACTTGCACCTAATGGTTCTGGTCTTGTAGAAGTCAAAGGTGATGGAAGTAATATTGCTGGTAAGATACAATTAAATTGTCAAAATAATTCTCACGGAGTTTCTATACAATCTCCACCACATGCTTCTCAACAATCTTATACATTAACTTTACCATCAACTGCTCCACAAAATAATAAAGTTTTGGGTGTTGATTCAAGTGGTCAGTTATCGTTTACTGATGCTTCTATTCCAGCACCAACTGTAACTTCTGTGTCACCAACTGCTATTCCTGATAATGCTAATACTTCAATGACAATTACAGGAACAGGATTTACAGCTAGTCCACAGGTGCAATTTATTAATTCAAGTGGTGTTATAAGTAATGCAACAACTGTTAGTTTTACAAACTCTACAACTATTGTAGCTACTTCAGGAAACCTAGCTGATGCAACATATTTTATTAGAGTAGAAAACACTAATGGTACTGCTGGTCAAAGTGGTTCAGCAATACTTAACGCTTCAGGTGTAGTTACATGGTCAACTAATGCTGGTTCTCTTGGTGCTATTGCAAAAGGTGGCAACACTTCTTTTGCAGTTTCAGCAAGTTCAGATAGTGCAGTAGCTTATAGTATTTTATCAGGTGCTTTACCAAGTGGTTATTCTTTAAATACTACAACAGGTGCAATTACAGGAACAGAAAACAGTTCTATAACATCAGGTACAACTTACAATTTTACTATTAGAGCAACAGACCAAGAAACACAAACAGCAGACAGAGCATTTAGTATAAGTGTTGTTGTTACTGCTAGTGTCGAATACTTAGTAGTCGGTGCTGGTGGCGGTGGTGGTGCTGGTTCTGTTGGAAATGGCGGAAGTCCTACTGGTGGTGGTGGAGGTGGCGGAGGTATTATCACAGGTACTTTAACCATGACACCATCTATATCTTCTGCTGTTACTGTTGGTGCTGGAGGAAGTTCAGGTGGTTCTAATGGTGGCTCAGGTGGTGCTGGTGGTCTTTCGAAATTTGTATATTCAGGTAACTCAACTACTTATCAAGCTGGAGGTGCTGGAACAACTGGAAGAAGTGGTGGTACTTCAGGTTCACCTCAATCAAGATCAGGTGGTGGAAATAGTTCAACTTATGGTGGAGGCGGAGGTGGTGGCGCTGGAGGAAATGGTGGAACTGCTACAGGCTCACATGGGTATGGAACAGCTGCTGGTGGCGCTGGTTTATATTATGCTAATTTTCAACAATTTGGTTACAACGGATATTTTGGTGCTGGTGGTTCAGGTGCTTATAACCCAGCTAACTCTACAGGTGGTGCTGCAGCAGATAATAATGCAGCATATTTTGGTGGTGGTGGTGGAGCTGGTACAGGTGGAGGAACTGCTGGTACAGGTGCTAGTGGGGCTGTAATATTTAGATACGCTGGAAGTCCAGCTTTTACAGGTGGTACTATTTCACAAACAGGTGGATATACTTATCATGTCTTTAGTTCAAGTGGAACTTTCACTTAAAATATAGTTATCCATGTTATTTGGTTTTAATGCTTTTGCTGCTACTCCCTTCTCAAGTGAAGTAGATGCCGCCAACGTTATACTTGTTGGCCAACAAGTATCGAGTACCGTTGGAACTGTCACTATTAAAAGTCAACCCAATGCTATCCAAGTAACGGGTGAAGATCTAAATGCTACAATAGGAACTTTTGCTGTAACAGCAGGAGGTCAAGTATCTATTGATGCGTCCGAAGAACCTGATATGGATTTTGTATTAGGAACTGCAGTAGTTTCAGGATCGGCTTTTGTTGAAGTAACAGGTCAACCAATGAACGTGGTTAACGGAACAAGCACTATAAATGTAAGTAAAGTAGTAAGTATAGCAGGGCAAGAACTTGACTCTGAAGTAGGAACAGTTGCAGTAGAGGCTATTCAAAATCCTACAGTCGTAGTTACAGGATTACCATTAACATTAACTTTAGGGGCTGAGATTGTAACAGCCGAAGCAAATGTATTACCTTTAGGTAATATTGTTTCAAGTGGTTTAGGAACTCCAGTTGTTGTTGCCACCTGTGTAGTCTTACCCGAAGGAATTCCAATAACTGCAACTTTAGGTATAGTTGGAGCTACAGCTTGGCAACTTGTAGATGATTCTGCAACAAATACATGGACTAACGTCGATGATTCTGCTAATAATACATGGATAGACGCAGCATAGGTAAAAAATGTCAACATATTCAGATAGATTACAAATAGAATTAATAGGAGTTGGTGACCAAGCTAATGCCTGGGGAACAACAACAAACAATAATTTTGCACAATCAATAGAACAATCAATAGCAGGTGTTTATTCTAAAAATCTTTCATCAGCTAGTTCTCCCTACACTCTTAGCATTGCTAACGGCCCACAAGCACAGTCAGGTAATGAAAACAGACAAGCAGCCATAATATTTTCAGGACAAGGTTCTAATTTTAT
>JGI24006J15134_10002140_pt1 | contig 11071 bp, 14 predicted proteins | sample LinPmetageLP53_FD_15134 | JGI IMG/M metagenome (IMG submission 15134) | reverse complement strand
AAAATCTGGTAGCTCAAGTATGTATGTTCTTAAATCTACAAAGTTTATAGAGCCAGGGTCTATATCCTCATGTGCCTCTGATAGCCCAATTGCAATTTCTTGAATATCTGTCCATATCAGTGACACAAAGAACTCCTAATGTTTTTCAGAAACCATATTAATGGTGTATTTTGGTATCTCAACAACTATGTCTGTATCCTTAACGATTACCTGACAGCTTAGCCTTGAATCTGGATCGACACCCCATGCTTTATCTAAGAAATCTTCTTCAAGTTCATCGGCCTCCTCAAGATCATCAAAACCTTCCCTTATAAACACATGACAAGTTGTGCATGCTAAAGATAGTTCGCATGTATCCTTAACGATTACCTGACAGCTTAGCCTTGAATCTGGATCGACACCCCATGCTTTATCTAAGAAATCTTCTTCAAGTTCGTCGGCCTCTTCAAGATCATCAAAACCTTCCCTTATAAACACATGACAAGTCGTGCATGCTAAAGATAGTTCGCATGCATGCTCTATTTCAATATTATTTTTTAGTGCTAGCTCACATACATTGTCCCCCGGTTCGGCGTCTATTATAGCACCCTGAGGACACAGATTTTCATCTGGAAGAAACCTCACTTTGGGCATATCAAACCTCATTCTCTAGATCGTCAATATTGTAGCCAGCTAGAGCTTTTTTTATGCTTACGTTCATTCTTCTTGATGCGAATTCTTCGCTTGCTCTTGATGTTATTTCTATCTGCTGAGAGATCTTTCGGCAGTCCTCGTCATTACAAACATCTTTTAAATCAACCAAAGCTAGGTTCAGGCAATTATATTCATCATTATTGAGTAGTTCACGTCCATCCTTCTTAAGTGCAACAAGAAGATCTTCATATAATCGCCCAGCATCAACCTGGTGCTCTCTAAGAGCCCTGATGAGCATATCTTCTTTTGCATTTCCATAAGACTCTTGAAGCATTCTAGCAATATCTTGATCTTTTAATCCAAATGATGGCTTGACCTCAATAAATGACTCTATACCGCTCGTCATTTCTTTTGCTGAGACACTAAGCAATCCATCTGCATCAACCTGGAAAGTTACAAGTATTTTAGCTGACCCTGCCGTTAAGGGTGGAATTTTTTTTAACTCGAAACGTGCAAGTGATCGACAATTAGATATTAATTCACGCTCCCCCTGCAGAACATGAATTGACATAGCAGTTTGCCCATCCTTAAACGTTGTAAATTCTTGAGATTTAGATATAGGAATGGTTGTATTTCTATGGATAATTTTTTCCATCAACCCGCCCATAGTCTCTATTCCAAGAGATAAAGGTATAACGTCAAGTAACAACATATCATCTTCAGGCTTGTTACCAACCAACACATCAGCCTGAATAGCTGCGCCTATTGCTACCACTCGATCAGGGTCAATATCTGCTAGTGGTTTTTTATTAAAAGTTTCTGCTACCTTTTTATGGACTATCTGCGACTTTGTTGAGCCTCCGACCATCACGATATCAGTGATATCTGTTAGTTTAATGCCTGAATCACGCACTGCCCTTTTGCAGCAAACTAAAGTTTTTTCAATTAACGGAGCAACTAAAGATTCAAATACTTCTATTTCCAATGAACCTATCCAGCCTGCAACATTTATTTCAGCATACTTTGAACTAGTTAATACTTCTTTGGCCTGTCGAGCGGCTACTAAGAGCTCTCTTTGAAGAGATGGATTTAAGTTATCGTTCAAACATGCCCTTTCANATATCCACTTTGCAACTGCTCTGTCTATATCATCTCCGCCTAGAGACGAATCACCCCCTGTAGAAAGGACTTGGAAGACNCCTGAGGACAGNCGAAGTATAGAAACATCAAAGGTTCCTCCACCGAAATCATAAACTGCAATAATACCCTCTCTATCTTGATCTAGCCCNTAAGCAATAGCTGCTGCNGTTGGTTCATTAAGGAGTCTTAGCACTTTTACTCCTGCAAGTGTAGCTGCGGCCTTAGTCGCTTGTCTTTGAGTCTCATCAAAATATGCTGGCACTGTTAAAACTATTCCATCTAAGATGCCACCTAAGGACTCTTCTGCTCTTGATAAAAGCACCTTAAGTATTTCAGCTGAAGCCTCAACTGGGCTTATTTCTCCAGCAGAAGTTTTGAATTTCGGCATACCTCCATCTGCAGGGATTAGGAAATCGTAAGGTAGCTGGCTTCCTAGTTTTTTTATATCTTTTATACCGCGACCCATAAATCGCTTCACTGAACTTAGTGTATTTAGTGGGTCTACTGATGACTTTAGATATGCTTTCTGGCCAACTAAAACTTCACTTATGGAGCCGAAATATACTACAGAGGGGAGCAGGTGTTGACTATCACAATCTAATAAAACTTCTGGAGTTCCGCTCCTGATAGAAGCTACAAGAGAATTAGTTGTACCAAGATCTATTCCTGCAGCTCTACGATGCAAATGAGGGCTAGGTGATTTTCCAGGCTCTGATATTTGTAATAAGACCACTTCTATACCGTTTTTCTAAGTTATTTTAATTTAAGTTTTCTAGCTCTTCATCAAGTTGTTTTAATTCAGTCAGAAATTTATCTAGAAATTGCATTTTTGCTAAAGTTTCAGCAGCAAGTTCAAAATTACCTTGGCTGAAATGATTTTTAAATATATTTTTTATTTCTTCATATCGTTTTTCTACACGATGATTTAACTCTCCTCTAGCCACACAGGGGTCAGTTAATTGACAAATTTCAGCTAATTCATCTCTGAGTTCAATTTGCTCCATGAGAAATTTAGAATCATGTAATGTATATGAATCATTCAAGTAGCTTTTTTCTTGCAAAGATAATAGGTAACGTGCTCTAAATAAAGTAGATTTTAGCTCAATATATGCTTGATTAATTAAAGAGACGTACTGTACAGCTAAATGTTGTTCTTGAGGTGTACTTCTCATGTGCCGGTCAGGATGAAATTTAAACTGTAATTCTTGATAGCGCTTTTCGAGTAAGGCTAAATCTATTTCATAGCTTATCGGGAGTCCAAATAACTCAAAATAGTCACAGGAAAATTCTGTATTTTTCAATTCGTATAGCCCTATACAAATTCACTAAACATGAAAACTCTCACCACAACCACATTCATTTTTAACATTTGGATTTTTAAACTCAAAACCCTCATTGAGACCCTCTTTTACAAAATCTAGCTGAGTACCATCTAAAAAGGTAAAGCTCTTCGGGTCGATAAAAAGTTTTGCATCTCCGCTTATAACAGCTATGTCATTCTCGTCTATCTCATCCACAAACTCCAAAACATAAGATAGGCCTGAACATCCAGTGGTTTTCACACCAAGACGTATACCAACGCCATGACCTCTATTTTCTAGATGTCTTACCACATGTTTTTCTGCAGCACNTGTCATTGTAATAGACATAACTGCCTCCTTATCTTTATTTGCTTGNATTAGCTATATTACGCTTTTGACGAACATCTGTGACGGCAGCTTTGATGGCGTCTTCAGCCAAAACTGAACAGTGAATCTTCACAGGAGGCAGTGCTAACTCATCAGCAATTTCAGTATTTTTGATAACTGAAGCTTCGTCTAATGTTTTTCCTTTCACCCACTCTGTAAGTAAAGAACTTGAAGCGATAGCAGAACCACAACCATAAGTTTTAAATTTAGCATCTTGGATTATCCCAGCAGCATCAACCTGAATTTGCAATCTCATCACATCACCACACGCTGGTGCACCAACCATACCGGTACCAACATTACTTGATTTGTCATCCAACTTTCCTACATTTCTAGGATTGTCATAATGATCGAGTACTTTGTCACTATAGGCCATAATCAAGCTCCTTAATTTTTAATTTATTACTTTTAATGCGCGGCCCATTCAACACTGCTGAGATCTACTCCATCTTTATACATATCCCAAAGAGGAGAAAGCTCTCTTAACTTCAGTACCGCTTCACGTATCTTTTTTATAGCGTAATCTACTTCTTCTTCAGTACTGAAACGCCCAAATGAAAACCGTATAGAACTATGTGCCTGCTCATCATCTAATCCTAAGGCGCGAAGTACGTAAGATGGCTCCAAACTAGCCGAGGTGCATGCTGATCCTGAAGAAACAGCTAAATCTTTGAGAGCCATAATCAAAGACTCTCCTTCAACATATGCAAAACTTACATTTAAATTACCTGCAACGCGTTGTTTAAGAGAGCCGTTTACTCTGACAGCTTCCATATCTGATATACCATCCCACAAGCGGTTTCTTAGTGATAGTACTTTCTGATGATCATCTTCCATTGTTTCACCAGCGATACGGAAGGCCTCTCCCATACCAATAATTTGATGGGTAGCAAGAGTTCCAGAGCGCATTCCTCTCTCGTGTCCTCCGCCATGTATCTGGGCCTCAATTCTGACTCTAGGTTTACGTCGAACATACAGTGCACCTATACCTTTTGGACCATAGATTTTATGGGCTGAAAGTGCCATCATATCTACTTTGATAGCTTCTAAATCAATTGGGATTTTGCCAACACTTTGTGCTGCATCTACATGAAAGTATACCTTCCTGTCGCGACAAATCTCACCTATTGCGGCTATATCATTAATAGTTCCAATTTCATTATTAATATGCATCAGAGAAACTAAAGTTGTGTCCTTTCTTATGGCGTCTCTAACCATTTCAGGCTGAATAATTCCTTCCTCGTCAGGAACTAAGTAGCTTACATCAAAACCTTCCCGCTCTAACTGTCTACAAGCGTCAAGAACAGCCTTATGTTCTATTTTGGATGTAATTATATGCTTCCCTTTTTTTTGATTGAAATGAGCGCAACCTTTTATGGCTAAATTGTTTCCCTCAGTTGCACCGGAAGTCCATACTATTTCTCTAGAATCTGCATTCAATAATTTTGCTACTTGTCCTCTGGCTTCTTCAACTGCTGCTTCGGCCTTCCATCCAAAAGCATGAGACCTGGAGGAAGGGTTTCCAAAGTTACCTTCACCAATGAGACAATCTGCCATCATTTTAGCTACATTGGGGTCAACAGGGGTTGTTGATGAATAATCTAAATAGATAGGTAATTTCATTTCTTTTTTCCAAAATAATTTTTGTTAAAAATATTTAATTCAGCAACTACTTGCTTGTAATTTAATCATCTGAACATCATTCTTACGTACAAGGCTATCAAGACTAACACTACATAAAAAAATGTGTATTTGAACACTTAAGTCATCCCATAAATGATGTGTAAGACATAAATCACCCTTATGGCAATTACCGGCGCCATTACAGCTTGTGGCATCAATAGACTCATTAACGGCACCAATTATTTCTGCAATATTTATGTCTTGCATATTTCGTGACAGACTATATCCACCACCCGGGCCTCTTGAGCTATTAACTAGATCCTGTTTTCTCAATTTAGAAAACAGTTGCTCTAAATAACCCCTAGAAATACTCTGACGTTTTGCAATATCTGCTAGACTGATAGGGGCATCTTCTTTATGCATAGCTAAATCTAACATTGCAGCGACTGCGTATCTGCCACGCGTGGTAAGCCTCATGTATAAACCTCACTATTTGATAACCATTATCATTTGCATTTATAATGCTAAAATTAACATTCACATAAATTATACTAAAAACCAAGTCTTTTAGTCAAGTAAATAACCTATTAATTTGGTGTGGTATTTAATATTGTAAATAACTAATCTTTGTTATTTTTAAATTGATAAATCGCATTTCTAATTGAGGTAAGCACGCCTCGTAAGATCGATAACTCCATTTCATCAAGGCGTATTCTACCATATAAGCGCCTGAGTCTAGTCATAGTTTGACGTGGATTACTTTTATCATGAAAACCTATATCTACTAGAACCTGTTCTAAATGCTGAAAATAAAACTCTAAATCATTAGCCTTTGCAGGAGGTTGATCCCATTCATCGAAAACAGGAAGAAGTCCATCTTTATCTGCTAGAGAGGCCATTCGAACCTCATAACAAAGCACTTGAACTGCTGAAGCTATATTGAGTGAGCTATAATCTGGATTTGAGGGAATATGTACATGATATGTACATTTATGCAGTTCCTCATTGCTTAATCCTCTGTCTTCTCGACCAAAAACNATAGCAACATCATGCTCGCTAGATTCTTGCCAGATTCGTACACCNCATTCCCGGGGATTCATTAACGGCCAAGGNATTCTTCGTTCTCTTGCNCTGGTCCCAACAACCAATCCACAGCCTGAAATAGCTTCNTCTAAGCTACCCACAACTACAGCATTATCAAGAATATCNATAGCATTAGCAGCTCTCCAAATAGCTTTATCTGCCGGATAATCTTGGGGGTCAACAAGATATAATTGCCTCAAACCCATATTTTTTATAGCTCGAGCAGCTGCACCTATATTTCCTGGATGACTTGTATTCACCAGTATAACGCGAATATTATCAAAATTTTTCATACTAAAGCACTCAAAATATAAAAACCAAAAGGGGTCTATGTAGTTAAAAAATTGATAGGGGGTATACCTAATATAGTTTAAACGATTTCGAACCTAATAAGCATTAATTGCCGTTTTTCTATATATATATTTTAACAGGGTATGTCATACAAATCATCGATTTTAACCAGTGAAAACTAACATACATGCTTGGCGTCTGTTACAATTATTTTTTCAGTTGTTGGAATAAATTAAAATGGAACCAATGGTAAATATTGCGCTTCGCGCTGCACGCAAAGCGGGAGATTTAGTTATTCGAGCAACTAAACGTATAGAGCTAGTCAACATTGATGAAAAAGGTCGTAATGACTTCGTTACAGATATCGACTATGCCGCAGAAAATGAAATAATTTATCATCTTCAAAAAGCATTTCCTGAGCATACTATTATTAGCGAGGAAGCTGGACTTTTAAAAGGTAAAGAAGAGGACTATCAGTGGATTATTGACCCACTCGATGGAACTACGAACTTTATCCACGGTATTCCTCATTTTGCCATCTCAATAGCCTGCAAATATAAGGGCAAAATAGAGCATGCAGTAATTCTTGATCCTATGCGGCAAGAGGAATTCACGGCAAGTCGTGGCAGAGGTGCTTTTTTGAATGGAAATAGAATCCGTGTATCAAATCAATTATCCTTATCGGGAAGTATAATTGCTACAGGGATACCTTTTAATGAACCATCTATACAAAATATGAACCAATATCTAAAATGCCTCCATGAACTAGCAGATTCATCCTCTGGCATAAGGAGATTGGGGGCTGCATCACTCGATCTAGCCTATATTGCTGCTGGTAGGTTTGACGCATTTTGGGAAATGAATTTAAAGCCATGGGATATTGCTGCAGGCATATTGCTCATAAAAGAAGCTGGGGGACTTATCAGTGACTTCAGTGGCAATGACAATTACCTTAGTAACGGTAATATCGTCTGTTCTACCCCAAAACTTTTCAAACCGACGCTACAGATTGTCCAAAAACACTTAGGATTTTTAGAGACATAAATCTATATTTTTAGTTAAATTACTTAAGTTTTGGTAGGTATGCTAGCGGGTTAACTGGCTTACCTCTTTTTCTTATTTCGAAATATAAGTGCTGATTTTTAGTTTCCGTATAACCTGATTCTGAAATTTTTTGATTTGCTATAACTGCTTCGTTTTCTTTAACAAAAATTTCTTTATTGTGTGCATAGGCACTCAAATAATTTTCATCATGACGAATAATAATAAGCTTGCCATAACTTCGTAAGCCATCTCCAGAGTAAACCACAACGCCAGGTGCAGCAGTAAAAACTGGAGACCCATAGTCACTTTCNATATCTATACCTTTGAATAACTTCGAATTATTGAATTTTTTTAAAANTTTTCCTTTGACTGGCCAACGCCACTTCCACCTTTCATTAGATAAAGGCAAAGGTTTTGTATTTTTAACCGAATATGATGAGCCCTGGATTGTTTCAGGGGCTGAGAGTCTTCTTATCTTTTTTCTTTTATTCAGATCTTCACTATTAAGAGATAAACGCTGTTCCGTAAAAATTTTATCCGTAAGCTTAATATTATTGATCCCAGCGAGCCTTTTAGGATCAATCTCATATCTCCAGGCAATAGAAAATAAAGTTTCCCCTGATGAAACAATGTGGTGATTTATTTTTTCAGTAGCAGGCTGTTGCCGATGACTAACTGGAGCTGTAGGTGTAGTGCATCCTGATAATAAAATTATAAATAAACAGCTAATCCAAGTAAGAATTTTTTCAGGGATATAGTAATTAAATGTATGCAACCTAAATCACCGTTTATTTGTTAATCTTTTCGCTAAGAAGTCTATACTGAAGACGACTAGAAAGCCTGCTATCATAAGACTGACCGCCACATAAGTAAGCGGATCTTGTTCTGTTAAAAAAGTATATTCTCCAGGAAAGAGCAACTGATGAGAAAAAATAAATTCAAAATCGGCATTACTTATATTCGATGAAGCTGTATTTTTCCATGGCCAGACTATCGTTAAAGAGCCCAGCAGAAAACCAATTAGTGTTGAAATAAATACAGAGTGATATTTCCTGAGAAGCGCTATTAAAATTCGAGAAAAAGTCAATAACCCAAAAACACAACCCAAGCTAAAAATCAGTAAAATATTCCACTGAAACTCGCCGATAGCAGCAATAATAATTGGATATATCCCCAATAACAATAATATAAAACTTCCAGAAATTCCTGGTAAAATCATTGCACAGACTGCTAGGCTGCCACCAAAAAATAATATAAAAAAACCTTCTGATGAAGTGGCTGTTGGTGCAATTGAAATTAATGATATAGCGGCTATTCCAACAATTATACTTAGCAGCTCTTTTAAGCGTAGACATGAGAGCTGTTTTAGCATGTATAGTGCTGAAGCCAAAATAAGCCCAAAGAAAAATGACCAAACTAAAATTCTTTCTTCTATTAATAGATAATTCACTATGCGAGAAAAAGAGATAATGCTGAATAAGGCGCCACAAATGATATTAAGAATGAAGCTACCATTTATAGTGCACCAAAATTTATAAAATCCTTCATTTTTTAGTATCTTAATTGATTTCAGGTTTATGGATGCTATAGATTCAATAAGCTCTTCATAAATACCACTTATAAAAGCAATGGTTCCCCCTGAAACTCCTGGAACTAAATCGGCAACACCCATTAATGCTCCTTTAAAAAAGAGAATCAATCGATATCTTATTTTGCTTTCAGTTGTTATATGCATAATTTTTAAAAGATATTTTTTTATATAATAAATGATTGTAGAATATTCTATTAATGAGACCGATATTAATTAGAAAGACCTTCTACAAGTGGTACAAAGCGGACTTTTTGTGAAACTTTTTCTCTAAAATTCAAACTCTCACCATCTCTTGTGATAACTCGCAATTCTTGATCATCACTTGTACCTACAGGAATAATTAAAATACCATTAGGTGCTAACTGCATTAACAATTCCTCTGGGACCTCATGGGGAGCAGCGGCACTAAGAATAGCGTTATAAGGGGCAAATTCTGCTAGCCCTATTATTCCATCACTATGGACTAATCTGACATTTCTGATACCCAGCTACCGAGCCTTTCACGGGCCTTTTCCTGCAAAGGTCTTATACGCTCTACGCTATAAACTTTTTCAACAAGTTGCGCTAAAATTGTAGCCTGATAGCCAGAACCAGTTCCAATTTCAAGAACTTTTTTCCTGGGTCCAAGCGAAAGTAGTATCTCTGTCATAAGTGCTACTACATATGGCCGAGAAAGTGTTTGACCGAAGCCAATTGGCAGTGCCGTATCCTCATAAGACCTATGAGAAAGGGCTTCATCTAAAAATAAATGCCTTGGGGTTACCCTGATAACACTTAATACTTTTTTATTGGTTATTCCTTGGTCTTGGAGACGCTGGATTAATCGCTCTCTGGTTCTTTGCGATGTCATTCCCACTCCGCTAAAATCAAGAGCACTCAATAGATAACCCCCTCATTAATTTTATCTATAAAAATTTTAATGATATTTTTTTGCTAGCTTATATGTCTATTGAATCAACGCAACAACGTGGCAAGCTATCCCCTCTCCTCTTCCCTCAAACCCAAGATTTTCGGTGGTTGTGGCTTTAACATTAATAACATCTGCATCACTCTTAAGATCAGACGAAATATTTTCAATCATAGCATCTATATAAGGTGCCAGCTTAGGCGCTTGAGCTATGATAGTAAAATCAACATTTACGACAGAGTATCCTTTATTTTTAATCAACGAAACGACGGTTCTTAGTAGCTCGCGACTATCAATAGCCAAAAAACGTTGATCTGTTTCTGGGAAATGTTTGCCTATATCGCCCAGTGCTGCTGCCCCAAGTAGAGCATCACAAAGTGAATGTATTAAGACGTCTCCATCTGAATGAGCTAAAAGGCCGTATCTAAAAGGGATTTTGACTCCACCAATAATAATATGGTCGCCTTCCCCGAATGCATGGACGTCATAACCATGACCAATTCTCATAGTTTTTCCTGTTGAGTCATTATTATGGCTTTAGCTATTGCAATATCTTCAGGGCGGGTAATTTTTATATTGTCTCGACTTCCTTCAACAATTACAGGATTATCCGACCCTGGGCAATCGGTCTCTAAATATCTTTCTACAGCTAACGCTTCGTCAGTTATAAACCAACCCTCTATTTTTGACTTTTCTAGGGCTTCGTAAAGTAACTCAAAGTGAAATAATTGTGGAGTTTGTGCTTCAAAAATAAGGCTACGATCTTCAACAGTTGAGACATTTGGATTTTCACTAATAATCATACTAGGCTCTACTCTTTTCAAAGTCCCAACAACTTTTGTAGCAAGTATACCGCCTATTTTGTCAGGCAAAGAAGTCTCCTGGATTAGATTTTTTATGTCATCAACTTGAACACAGGGCCTTACTGCATCATGAACTAGTATCCAGTCAAATCTACTTGCTCTCTCTTTAATGTGCTCGAGCGCAAAAAAAACAGAGTCTCTTCTTGTTTTACCGCCTATAACTATTTCAACAGAAGGTTGTTTTAAACCGGATAAATTTCTCCATATA
>JGI24006J15134_10002138_pt1 | contig 11078 bp, 3 predicted proteins | sample LinPmetageLP53_FD_15134 | JGI IMG/M metagenome (IMG submission 15134) | reverse complement strand
TAGTTTTCAAGATTTCTGTCGTATTCATTTTTAATAACTTGGTCATCGTCAGTTAATCCAACTATGCCACTCATCTCATCTTCTATTCTTTCACTTACCCAATCTATTGTTGCATAGCCATTACCGTCATCTTCTGCAAAAAGTCCTGCTGATGCTAATTCTGAAATAGGTATGTTGTCACCATCACCAACTTTACTATTTTTATTAAAAACACCTGGCATTGATTTTGCTGTAATGTCTCTGCTAGCTAATTCTATAGCTAAACTACTCCCAGGTTTAATTCCACCTAATTTTTTAATATAATTAATAAATGGTTTTGTACTAGAAACTTTAGGTTTTGTTGGTTCAATAGGTTCTTGTGGGACACCATTTTGACTATCAGTTATTCTTTGTATTATCTTATCTTTAGTAGCTCTATCTTCTATTGCTACGTTAATTGATTTAGCTAATTCTGCTAATTCTGCTCTACTTTTAGAGTTAATTGCTGTTTTAGTTAATGGCTCCCATACAAAAGGTACTGTATTTATATTGTTTGGTGTTAGATTAGCATTTTCAAGATCTCCCTGGGATGCTTCTATTTCTTTATTAATTTTAGTAATGTCTTCAAGATTTAATGGTGTTGTTACAACTTCATTAGCGTTTACTTCTTTATTAGTATTGTCTTCGTCATTCTTTTCTTGTCCTGTTGTATTTGCTACTACTTTATTTGGTGTTAAAGACAAATCAAGTATTGATTCAGGAATGTAATACTGAGATGACCTTGAATTTTCTAAATCAATTTTAGATTGGTCTTTATTTATTTGAGCAATCTTTTTAATAATTTCTTCTCGAATAGAATCAACAGTTGAGTTTTCAATCTTTTTTATTTTTTCTTCAGTTTCTTTAATTCTTTTAACTACAGAGTTAGTAAGTTTAATTTGTTTTAAAGTTTTTAATCTTTTTGAGAGAATATCAGCTTGAAAACTATCAAATTGAATATTTTTATTAACTTTGTTTAAATAATTTTTAGTATTACTTGGATCTCTTTTAGCTAATTCTTTTATAACTTTATCTAAAGATTGCAATGTTTCGTCTAAGATGTTCCAATTTAATCCAATTTCTTTAAATTTATTATTTAAAAATATAGAATCAGGTATTACATCATTAATAGAGCTAACTTTAGCGTCATGAATAGACATTCCATTTGGATTTTCTTTTGCTAAAGCACCTATTATTACTGAATCAATGTTTAATATTTGTCTAATAATAGCTGCAACTCCAGGTGCAACAAAATTTGGAGTAAACGTTAAAGTTTGCAATGTTGTAAAATTTCTGTTTTCGACTTCTATCCAATCATCTGTTTTAATTTCAATAGGTGCTGCAATACCCTTTGTAAATATCTGAATAGCTTTACTATCATCAGGATTTGTGTCTGATAAATCTATAACATCTTCATCAGTTTTAGTTCCAAATCCTCGTACTTGTGGTAATAAACTTTTTAATTCTTTTGCTATTGCTAATTTTGCAGGTAAATTTATTATCTTTTTTGTTTTTCCTGTTTTAGGGTCTATATATGTAATAGCATCTGTATAGACTTGCATAAAAGCAAAATGCATTGTTTCTGTAGCTTGGACAATTAAATCACTTGCTTCTTTAAGTGGTCCTAAAATTGTTTCTAAAGTAGTAGTAAAAGGTTCTGTATATATATTACTAAAATATCTATTAAAAGCTTCAGTTTGATTTACATCAAAAATAACTCCGTAAAGATTATTTTGATAAACCTTTTTATTAAATTTATTTTTAGTATTACCTTTCTTCTTTAATCTAGAAGATAACGATACTGAATTAATTCTTTTCTTTTTATTATTTAAAACACGACTATTAGCATAAAACTGCAATACTTTATTTAATTGTATTTCTATAACTTTAACTTTATTTTCAATTTCTGTTTTTTCATTTTCAAGTGTTGCTTTATTATATTGTGTTTGTAATTTTGCTAATTTGTCTTGTAAATCAGGTAATATCGATTCTACAACATTAGTAATAACTTTTTGGATACTAGCTCCATAATTACTAATCATTACTGGACTTTTTGCCATGTCTCTAGCAAATTTACTTAATTTTTCATTTACTGTATCAACATAAAATTCTCCATGGAGAACTTCAATACCTAATAAATCTTCAGGTGTAAGTCCTGTTTCGTCTTCTTTAGTTAAGTCTGTGTAAAAAGTATCTGAAAAGAACTCGTAAACATCTAATTCACCTCTTGCTATAAACTTTTCAAAAGTATCTTTAACTTCTCCTTTTTGAGCATTAATGCCTACTCTAGCTAATTGTGTTAATAATTCTTTTGGAGAACCTATAGCAAATTGTAATAAAGCAATTGCGTAACCACTAGTAGTTCCGTCAGTTTCAAAACCAAGTGTAGTAACAAAACTAGTTGTATTGTATTGTGCTAATCCTACTAGTCCTTCAAGTACGTGCATACTTGGTTTGACAGTACCTTCTGCTATTAATTCTTCAATTAAACTGTTTAGTTCAGTATTAACAACACTTTCAATATTTGTTTTTGGTAATACTTTTAAAATTTTTAATATTTCAGCAACTATAGCTCCAACAGACGTGCTTTGATCGTACATATCATTAAACTGTTCTTGAGCGTCATTTAGAGTACTTACTTTAAAACCTAAGGCTTGAGCTACTGCTAACTTAAAAACAGCTCTATCAGCATCTGTGTTTACTGTAGAAGGATTGTTAGAATAGAAAAACGATCTATGCATCTTGCTAGCTTGTTGATTAATAGTATTACTTAATATTTGAAACCTGCCTTGCTTCATTACGTTCCAACGATAATAAAAACCTGAGTTATCATCATTTTTAACATAATCACGCAAAATATTAATATCCTGGTCAATTTCATTATTAGCAGCTTTTTTACCTTCTACTTTTTCATCATTTTGTTCTTCAATAACATTAAAATTATTTAAAAGACGTAATGTTTTATTGCTTAATGCATTAAACATTGGATATAAGTCTTCTTTTGCTTTATGCATTACGTTTTGTAAAGCGTTAACAACATCTGTTTGTTCTTCTGTTAATACAAAAAAACTATCTCTAGTTCGTTCTTGGATTTCTGTTACAGGTTCATTAAAAATATCATTTAAAGTTGTTGCGTTACCTTTAATTTTTTCAAAGTTTTTAGCATTATTTTTAAAAATCTCTAAAATAGTATTTACAGTTTTACTATCTTGAATAACTAAACTATTTAATACAACATAATTAATTCCATTTATTTTTTCTATTACATAGTTACTAGAGTTTTCAAATAATTTTTCAGGGTATCTTCCGTGATGAAATTTAAAAAATCCATCTTTAATAACTGTTCCTGATGTATTACTAACTACATCTTTATTATTTATTCTTTTAGTTTGTTTTATAGTATTTGACGTTTTTAACTGAGTTTTATCTATAGCTAAAAATCTTGCAGCTTCAATAGATAACAAAGCTAAAGCATCACCAGTTCTTTTAGCAATAACAGGGTCTTGAGATAAAACCTCATTAAAAGACGGATCTAATTTTGCTAAATCTAATTTAATAAATAATTCATCTTCAATAGCTTTTTGACCTTTAATGTTTAAAGTATCTAATATTTCTGTACTTATGTCACTAACTACACTTCTTATAGCTATGCCTGAGTCTTTAAAAGTTTCAAATTGTAAAGATGATATTCTATTAGTTTGCTTAGGGTCATCAAACAATATAGAGGCTATTTTATATCTTGGAGTATTTCTAGATATATTCTGATTTATGCCTGCCCAATGCATTGTAGATAACATCATAGCAAAAATTACTTCATCAGGGATAGTACCATTTTCTAATGTTAATAATAATTGAGGATTTGAAAGTGCATAAACACCGCCATTTGTATCAAGTTTTTTCTGAATTTCCTCTATATTAGGTAAAACATTATCAATTAAAGAATTTTTAAAAGATGTAAAAACTTTAGTCACTGCATTAATATATTCAGCATTTTGCTTAGCACTTCTAGCTGGATCCATTCCAATGCTAATTAATTGTTTTTTAATAAACTTTGTTGTTAAATTAATTTCTTTATTTGTTGAAAAGAAAGAAGTTCTATTAATGTCTTTTATTGTAAATAAATCTTTAACTTTTAATAAATTATCAGCAGTTAATGCAAGATTAAAAAATTGATCTGTAAACTTATTTAAAACGTTATTAAGAATTCCTTCTTCTTCAGTTGAAGGTACTACTACTTCTTTCTTAGGTTTAGGGTCATTAACTGTAGATTCTTCTTCTACTGCATCTACAAACTCAGGGCTGTTTAAATCGCTATCTATTACTGTATCTTCTAATACAGTTTGGCTTTGAATATTTTCAATTATTTTTTTATTTCTAGCTTTAGCTTTTTTAACTTCGTTTTTAACAGACCTATTGTCAATAACAGCATCAATATACTCGGAGAGTATATTGATGTATTCAACTTCTTTCTTTATATGAGCAGTTAATCCTCCAGTTTGATAATTAACCCACCAACTATTACCATTGTCATTTTGTAATATTTTAAAAGTAGTTTTATCAACATAGACTATTACATTTGCATCTTTACCAGCATTAAAAACTATATTTTCTGCTTCTTCAAATGCTTTTAACTTTTTATTATGATGTTCTTTAAAAGATGCAAACGCTGACAAAAATGGTTTACCATTTTCAGCTTTACTTAAATAGTCTTTTAATCCTGTAAATCTACCACCTTGTTTAATATCACCTTCAAGTACTTGTTTATGTACTTGCCTAATCATAGTGTAATTTACACCTTCACTTTTAGCAAAGCTTTGAGAAGGAGTAAGTTGTACATGTAAGTTAGCTATTTTAGTTCTTAAAGAATATAAATTTTGTTCAGCATTAGTTAAATTTTTTATAACGCTTTTAGGTAGCTTTAACTCTTTGTTAATAACATTAATTTTTAAAGAGTTTAATATGTCACTTGCTTTTGTTTGTTTTTTAACTGTTTCTTGTTTTTCTTTTGAATCAACACTTTCTTCTCTTTCTTGCACAAGTCTTGTTGCATTATCAATTCTTTGTCTATATTGCTCTAATCCTCTTATTAAAGCTCCTAATTCTTTCTTTTCTCTAGAATTAGTAGTATCTAAAGCAGCTTTTAATAATTCATCTTTAATAACAGTAATTTCTTCATAAGACGTTTGCAACTTTTGAAGTAAAGTATTAATTCTTTCTTCATCAATAATTGTTGCTGAGTTTGCTTCTAATAAATCTTCTTGAACATCATCACTTCTTGCTTTTACTTTTTCAATTGTTTGATTAGATGTTCTTGATACTATTCTGTCATTAAACCAATCATACGAATTTAAAGCTTTTTCAACTTTTGCTTTAGTATCTGGCATTAATTCAAATTTTAAAGAAAAAGAATTTATAAGCCTAGCTTGTGCTTGACGTTGTCTTTCTAAACGTTTACGTTCTGATTTAGAAATTTTTGAACTCTCAAGTTTTTTATTAATTTTGTTAATTGTTGTAAGGGCATCTTCAACTTTTTTATTAATAACAGTTCTTTCAGCTCTATTTGCTTTATTAATTTCTGCACTTCTTTCAGCTTTTTTAAGATTAAAATCTCTTGTTTTTAATAACTTTTCTGTTTTTTCTTTTTGTTCTTTATTAAGTGCTTTAAGTTCTTTATCAGTTACAGCTTCAGATTCTTTGATTGCATATTCTTTTTTAAGTACAGCTATTTCTCTGTTATATTTACTTTGAATTAATGCTTTTTGAATAGCTACTTGTTGTTTAGGGCTACCAGACTCAAAACTATTAATAGCTGTTTCTAATTTTGTAATAGCTAAATTTATTTTTTCTGTTTCTTTTTTTGTTGTTGCGTTATTTTTAGCTAAATTTAATTCATCTAATATTTTTAATGCAACAGAAATTTGCGTAGGGTCTTTACCTTTATTAAGTTTTAAAGCTTTGTTATCTTTTAATATTTGCTTAACTACAGTTGAAAGTTCTGTATCAGAATCTATTACTATTTCATCTAAAGTTCTAGTTTCATTTTTACTAAGAATAGTTTCTTCACTAGCTGTTCGAGCTTCTTGTTCTACTTCACGTTGCAATCTTCTAGTTTGTGACTTATCAGAATCTATAAGAAGATCTCGTGCTCCTGCAATACTACTTGTAGTTAAACGTATACCTCCTCCAGGTATAGCTCCTGCAAACATAGAATTTATAATTCCAGATACAAATTCTTTTCTTTCAATTTGTTCTAAATTACCTTCTTTAATTAATTCTTGTGTAATTTCAGATACTACAAACTGTAAACCTTCAGTTACAGACTCTATACTAGCACCTGATGCAGTAGATTTACTTATAGTAGCTAAAGCTGGTATAAGACGCTTAATAAATTTCTTTTTAATACCGTCAATAGCTGCTTTAGATGCACCTTTAGTTGCAAATAAACTAGCTGGAAAAATAGCTTCTAAACTAGCAGCTGTTGAACCGCCTATAATTGACATTATTTGAGCTCTTCTATCTCTTTCACCAGCTTCTGCTACATCAAGATAAATTCCACCTGTTTCCATAACGTTAGCTGCTGTAAACGCACCACTGTATTGGCTTACTGTTGTTATAGTAGCTATAGATTTATTTCTAGCTGCTTGACTAATTTTTTTACTAACAAATTTAGTAGCTCCTTTTTTGCCTAACCATCCAAATATACTACCTGTGCCATACATAGTAGCTATTGAAGGAATGCCTTCACCAAATGTTTTACCAACTTTAGATAGTACTGCTCTTGGATTTCTCCAATCTAATTCTTCTACTGTTGGTAACTGAACACCTCGACTTTTTGCACTTTCAAGTTCTCTATGAGCTTTTTGCATCCATTCATTAGCTTTTTCAACGTCTCCACGCCAATCAGCAATAAGCATGCCTGTACCATAAACTACAGCTTGTATATTGTCATAGCCACCCATTAATCCATTATAAATTTCAGCTAAAAATCCTTCACCATCAGGATTAGGTTGTCTAGCTATTTCATTTACATTAGCTAAAATTTCGTCTACGTATGCTTTGTTATATTTACTAAAATACGCTGCGTTATTAGTAATGTTATTTAAACTATCATTTAAAACTTCACCCGTTAATGGGTTAGTTACTGTGCCAAGAGTTCTGTTATATATTCCTACACCATCTTTACGAATGTCTATATTAACATCTCCTGTAAGAATAGACGCATCAATAGGTGGACGCAAGTCATTAGCCATGAATTTAACTTTATTTATTTTGCGTTCAATAGCTTTTAATTTTTGTAAACTACTTTTATCTTGTCTATTTTCAAACCATGTGTAAATATCGTTTATTTGACTATCAATACCTAAAATAAAACTTTTAGGTAATTTATCAAGTTCATCTTCATTAACTTTTTTAATAAGATTAGCAGTCTCTTCTGTTCTACGTTCTCTACTTAATTCAGTTATTTTTTGTTCTCCAGCTAATACATTAGCTTCTTTATAGAATTCCTGACTTAGAGTATCTATTTGGTCTTGATATTCTTTTGGATAAGGTACAGCTTCACCTCTATTAGGCGTAACACCATAGTCATCCCAAGTTTCACCTTTATAAATAGCTTGTACTAAACGATTAGTTTGTACTTTAGCTTCTTTATTAAGCATTTCTTGAGTTACATAATCTTTATTAGGCAATCCATTTACTTTTGCATAATGAATTCTATGGTAATCATATTTATTTTCGTTATAAGGCAATAGTTTTTTATTACCTGCTGCATCAAGAACATATTCTCCTAATGCATCTGTTTCATATTTTGCTGTTTCGTATGTATCTAAGCTTTGACCTGGATCATTAGAACCTAATCTAATTGTTTCTTTTTTTGGTTCTTTTCCAAATCCTCTTCCGTAAAAATTTTCATACGCTGGTGTAATTTCGATAGTATCACCATCAAGAGTATCAGACTCTATTCTGTTAAATATAGTCTCAAAATCTTTACTTGCAGGATTATTTAGATATCTATTTTCAAGAGTTGTAGAAGCTGAAGCTAACTTAGCTTTTTTTGCATAAATGTTTGCTTCACTGCTAAGATAGTTTTTTATTTCAAACGCTTTTAAATCAAGAGCTTCTCGTTTAGCATCAATTTTAGCCTGAAAAGAGCTTACACTTTTTTCAAAATCTGTTGCCATAATTAATTTTTATTTACCTGGTTCTTTATTCAGTAAAGTATACATGTATGTTTTAAAACCTTGAGCAGATAAAGCTTCACCTTCTGATCTACTTGAAGCATAGTTACCAAAATCTATATCATATGATTCTATATTAGCACTACCACCTTCAAAATCAACATAAAAATCATTAAATAATTCATTTTTTAAATCAATTTCTACTTTAGAATCTAAAAATGCTCTTTTAGCTTCTGCTATTGTATCACCAATAAGAGTTTGACCGCCTTTACCAAAATCATTCTGTTGACCATTAGAATTAATAAATGTAAAGTCATTAAGACCACCAAACAAGCTATTATCATTAAATGTAATGTTATCTGCTGCCCATCTATCAAACATGTCTCTATTTCTTTTATCTCGTGGTTTAAATCCTAAAGATTTTAATGTTGCAGTTCTAAAACTAGCATAAGCAGCTATATCAGTTTGTGTAGCTCCTACATCATTTCCAGTAGCATTTTCTAAACCACCACTAGCTTTACTAAAAATTCCACTTAATCCACTAGGTATACTAGCAACATTTTTAAGATAGTTTTCGTTAGCTTTAGTTAAATCACTTTGTTTTTGTTTATTTTCTTTATGAGCTAATTCTAAAATTTTTAAAGCTTCTTTTAATTTACCTTCTTCAGCTAATTTAATCTTTAATTTTTCTTGTTCATCTTCTGATTCAGCTAAAGCTTTTTCCGTTGCTATTTTTGCTTTTTCTATAAGATCTTTTTGATCTCTTTCAAAAGCAGCGTTTAGTTTAGTTTCTAAAAGTTTAGCTTCTTCTTTTGCAACATCTACATTGTAACCGTACTGTACTTCAGCAAGGTCAAGAGCATTTATTTTTTGTACATTTTCAAGCGCTAAGTTATCTGAAAATGCTTGATTTGCAACACTTCTTTGAATACTTGCGTCAAGGGTTTTTAAATCTTTAGTTTCACCAAGCTCACGTTCATTAATAAATGATTCTTGTGTATTAGCTCTTTCTTCTTTAGCTAATTGTGTTACTAAAGCTCTTTCATCAGCACCTAAATCATAACTTTTTTCACCAATTTTTTGAAAATCTAAAAAGTCTTGTCCTTCAGCTGCTTGAATCATTGCATCTCTTTCAGCAATATTATCGGTACTCATTAATTTACCAATGAAATCTTTAGTATTTTCTTCAGTTGTTCTATCTACATAGCCTGTTGCAGTATCGCCTAAACCTTTAAGATTATCAGTTAATCCCTGGTTATTAGCTATTAAAGTTCTAATTAAATCAGAGTTATCATCACGACCGATTGTTTTCCAAGTTAATTGTGCCATGTTAGACTCCTAGTATGTAGTTTTAGCTTTAGTGTATAAAGGATCTCTTCCTTGCGCTGCTAACCATTGATTGCGCATTTCAGCTTGGTCATTATAACTTGTAGCACCCATTGCATAATTTGCTCTAGAATTTAGGTCATTAGCTTCCATTTCTTTTTTAAGTATTTGATTAGTTTTTAAAGCAGAATATGCACCAATTAAATCACCAGCACCTTTAGAAAGATCAGCAAATATACCTACATTAGTTGAATTAAATAATTTACTAAAAGGACTACTTTCTTTGCCATAACCTAATTTTTCTGCTTCTCCTTTCCAAAAATTTGATGCATTACCCATAGTGTTTAATCCTGCAGCACTAAATCTATCTTCTGTTTCAGGCATATTGTAAGGCGTATTAGCTTTATTACTAAGACCCATATTAGATAAACCTTGAAAGCTTGCTAAAGTATTACTTCGTTCACTAGGTAATCCTTGATCATATCTTGTATTAAGTGGTGTTGATACAGGGTTTCCTGTAAGAGAATCAACCCATCTATCATTTTTCCAGATTATTGCCATTATAAAATCCTTTTAAAGTATTTACTATTAAAGTTATTTATATCATACATCATAAGTATAAAGCTGTATATAAGTTTTTATTAAACTAACATGTTATTTTTTTCATAAATTTGATCATACTTATTGTCATATTCAAAATCTTCAAAAGCTAACGTTTGATAATCATTAAAATAATTATAATAATCATTAGCCATCATAGGTAAAAGTTTAGCTCTATAACTTTGTACTAAAAGATTAGTTTCTATTGATTTTTGTTTTTCTTCTAAATCATCAAAAGCTGCATCTTTTATAAGATTTCTTTCTGTTTGTTCTTCTAATAAATCTGCGTTGTCATCTTCAGCAATTTCTAAAATAACGTTACTCATGATATCAGCAAGATTTTCTAATACTTTTGCAATATCATTAAAATCTAATGCTTGAAAATCAAAACCTTTAGCTCTTGCTCCTGGAGTTAAATAATAAGCGGCAAATATAGCAACAGCAAATGCTAGTTCAGGACTAATTTTTTTAGCAATAGTAACAATAATTTTTTGAACAACAAAACTAATAATTATTTGTTTTATCATTGCTTTTAAAGCTTCTGCTACAGCAAGTTGTCCTGTTATTAGTGCCATTAAGAATAACACTACTTGTACTATTTTTAATAACTTTGTCCAAAGAGGTTGTTCAATTATTTGTACATCTGCTACATACAACGATATATGAGCACTAGCTGTAACTAAACTAGTTACATGGTCATTAGGTAAATCTTTAATAACTTCATATGAAAACGGAATCATTAACCCTGTAGGGTCTGTTAAATCAAAGTTAACCATCTTAAACTACTAGTCTGAGCATCTATAACTCGCAACATAGTTTTAGGTGAATGAATTGTATAAGCATTCATGCCGTTAATTACATTTTGATAGTATGTAAATGATGTACCTACAGTAGTAGCTTCATTTGCTTTATTAATTATTTTTAATCCAGCTGTAACACCTAAAGGTGTTAATACAC
>JGI24006J15134_10002134_pt1 | contig 11083 bp, 11 predicted proteins | sample LinPmetageLP53_FD_15134 | JGI IMG/M metagenome (IMG submission 15134) | reverse complement strand
GTGAATGCGAAGGTATGCCTAAGATCATGCAATCGTCTTTTAAGCCCGATTCTATCGCATGATCTTTTGAAACATCTTGTTATAGATGCTACTTTGTATGGATTGGCTTTTATGATTTCCCAATCTGATACAACATCATTTGGCACTTGAACATGTCTTTCTTTATCACCCTTACCAATTACTGACAACCATAATCCATTGCTTGTTTGAATCTCAGAACATTGGAATACTTCTGCCCTTCGTAATCCAGTTGCTCTAAGAAATCTAAAGTAACTGTGCATGATTGGATTTTCAGTTGCTGCGATTAGATCAGCAAACTGCTTTGGATACAAGAACTTCGCTTGTCGCTTTGGCTCTTTTGCAAACACAACCTTGAATGGCAATGCATCAATATAATTTCTTTCAACACACCAATTCATAAATGATTGAAATACTCTTAGTTTGATATTCTTTGAAACTGGTGCATAACCTCTACTTTGTAGGTAATCAATAAAGTGATCATAAACATCTTGATCAAGATCTTGAATAGATAATTTATTACCTATTGATTCCTTTACATTGTTTAAGCAATCTTGGTAGATCACTTTGGTTCTTGCACCAATAGTGCCTTGTTGATATTTGCGATCTATACATTCTTTAAATGCATCTATCACCATTGGATTTTCTTTCTTTTCTTTATCAAGGTACTTATCTGATTGCCCAATTAAAGCATAGAATTGAATCCATAATTGATTACTTACTTCGGGATTGATTCTACTTTGAACTTCCATGTTATCAATCAAGATCTTCATAGTGTTGGCTTGGGATTTATCCTTAGTGCCTAAACTGAATCTCTTGGTGATACCACCGATTGTAACTTGAACAGACCAGTTATACTTAACCGATCCACATTGATATTGTCTTATACTACTCATTTTGTTTCTCCTATCAGTCGCACGAAAAGAGAAAAACTACATAGCGACATAGTATATGCATAGTTACCCTCAATATCAAGCGATTCTATGATAGTGCGACTACCTATTGTGTAAGTAGATTTCACCTATTACTAATCTTGGTTATTACTGGTTCATCATCTGAATCATCATAAGGATTCTCAAAATCAAATACCTTTATTGGTTCGTCATTGGTGGTTACAGTAACTCTTTGTGCTACCTTACCCTCAACACGATCTGCAATGAACTCTACTGCCCTCATATTGCCCTCCATAGCCAAATCATATACCATGTGAACCATACTGATCANTTTATCCTCATCTAANTCTTGTTTCATTACTTCNGTNACATGTTTCCANTTTGGTCTGCCACTTGGATTACCACTAACCCCTTTTTCAAAAGGTTTAAGATTCTTTTCGTTCATTTTCTAATTCCCTTCTTTGAAGTGCCTCTTCAAATTCATTATCAGATTTAGCAATAAAGTCCTGAAACTCTTTCTTGTCCTTATTCCAACCATTTGTAGTTTTTCGCTTGATCTCAATGATATCATCAAATTCTAACATTGCTGCCAAACCTTGAAAGCAAGATTGAACCACTTGCTCAAAGGAATAATCACCATTGTCTTTTGCTCTTTGCTCACCTACTACAAACCATGCATCTTTGATGAAGTCATTAAAGTCTTTTATATCAAGTGTCATATCAAACTTCCATACACAATCATCAAATTGAGGTCTTTCATCTCTTAGGTACACTTCTAATGTTCCTGATCTTAATTCTGACTCTAACTCATTTTCTCTCGTTTTATTCATTACATATCCTTCGTTTTGTGGATAGTGGTGAGATAGGAGATTCTATTCCCACCATTTAAACTATCCGATTATTATCGTGCGAATGAGGGCATATAGCATGGCTATTACTATAACTATTGCCTGTAGCAATAAAGTAACGACTACAAGCCCTTCAATCGCTTTATTTGGTACTATTTTCACTCAGAACAATGAAGTTATCGTTTAATAGATCCATGATACTGAGTATTAACTGTTCCTTGTGCTACTGCATCAAGGTTATTCAATAAGAAGTCAATCTCTTGCCTTGCTTGTTTATAAGCGAGTTGAACAGATCTGATCTCACTTGCTCGTGCCTCAGATTCTTGTTCATCAAGAACTTCTCTTACAACTTCAAACATTTGTGATCCACCAGTAAAGTTGGTTTCGTAACCTCTACCAGTATTTCTTTGCCATTGGAAATGTAAAGGTACTTGTCCTTCCTCCATATCATTGTAGATCTCAATCTTGCCATTTAAAGCACCCGATCTACGAACTTGTGTGTATTCCTCTTTTTCCATTTGGAACAATGATGATTTAGCAATTACATAACCATTTGCTTGATCAACAAATTCTGCTATTGTTGGATAAGGTCTGCGAACAATTAATCCACGATCTCTAAGATCTTTAACCATATCACTATTCTTTGAAACAACATCATATCCCAATAGGTGCAATTCGTCTTCAAAAAGTGGCTGCTCTTTTAATGCCTCCTCAAATTGTTGCTCTTTTACTAACTGCTCATATCTTTCAATGAACCTTGATTTTTCTTTATTCATGACTACTTCCTTTTATTAAATGCATAATATTTGCATAGTTTTTCTACTTTTGAACAATTCCTCGACTGAAAGCCCTCTACCTTGATAGTATATGCTCACGATTTCACCAGTGAAATCCTTTGCATATCCTTATCACAACAAGTCATTTGAAGGTTATGGAATTCGTTGATCTCTTGCTTTTCACAAACCTCACATTGATATATCCATTTGCCTTTGTCATTATATCCATTGTTATCTTTATTAGAGTTATTCTTATCTTGTAGATTAAAAGTAGATTGATTGTGCTTTGATTGTCGATTGATTGTGGATTGATTGTGTTTGTACTCGTATATCCCTTGCCATTTCTCGTAATTGACTACTTTGGCTACATAAGGAATTTTATAGCCCCTATCGACTATCTTTTCAATCATATTGTTTCTTTTAAACAGATCAAAAACCCTTCTAACTTGATTGTAATCTAATTGTAGAAAATCAGCAACATTCTGAATCTTGCAACAAAATTCCCCACGATCTAAATACATTTCTTTTGCACCAACTATGATTGGTTTCTTTGCCTTATCGAACTGTGCTTTAAACAAAATCCAATTCCATATTCTGTATTCGGGATCTCTTTGAAATACCCAATGATCTACAATCTCTCGATCAAGCAATATGAATCCTTTATTACTCACTTGCTATCAACCTTACTCTTTCTCTTTGTTGTTCATTTATGTTGAGGAATGGCTTTGTATAAACCATTAAAGAATGTAGATCCATAACCCATATTCTTGTCATACCATTAAGCCCCATTGACCTTGTTGGAATGATTCCTTCTGCAATCTTTCTTTCGATTGTTCGCTTGGAATATCCAGTCATTTCTGATGCTTGTTTTGTAGTTATATATTTATTCATCTCGTTAGGAGTTGAGGAGTAATAGGGCTACTACTACTCCTCGTGGTTTGGTTGGCTACTTATAACCTTCCCTCATATATATAGATTGTAAAGTCTTGTAAAGTCATTTGAACTTTGCTGCGATTACTTTCTCGATTGCCTTGACATGATCATAGATACATTGCCTACTTTTGCCCAGAGCAATGCCTGTCTTTTGCAATGAATTATAACAGTCTAAATGCTTGTCATAATAGTATGATGCTACTTCTTTTTGCATATCGGTTTTGCATAGATCTACAATATCTTTTAAAGGTATTTTTGGTAGATCTGAACTATCATCTAATACTGGCATTACCCATTTATAACCCTTGATTTGATTTGCACCACCAACACTATTTTCATTGTGCCATTTGTTATTGGGGATCTGTGATTGTATCATTTCTGCATCAACCATACCACCTTGATAATTGGTGATCTTATTTCTCAGATTGTCATTATCTTGACAAGCATATTTATACTTTTGCATTAGTGATTGGAATGCTCGATCTATCCACTCATTATACTCTTTTAATTCAAGTGCTACACCTTTGTAGAAATCGTTACTCTTTGCCATGTTTCTGTCCTTTTGTAATTGTCGTTATGGCAATATATATAAATAACTAAGTTCTGACAAATCGATGAGGTTCTATGACGACAAACATACCCTTACATAAGTCTTTGGTAAGACCTAAGGGCATACCCTTACCTAACCCTTTATTCTATCTCGACAAACTTGGATTGGTGAAACAATATGAGATCATGTAGAATTATTTTGATTTATTTTAAAAAAGATTAAAAAGCGACTATGCAAATACTATGCAATTTTATTTCGCTTTCAGACGAGGGCAATGTCGCAAAAAAAAGGGCTTAGAAATTAATCTAAACCCTCTTTTACTATGTTTTGTCGTCGTGGGCGATGAGAGATTCGAACTCCCGACCCTCTACATGTCGAGTAGAGTAAAACCCAATTTTTGTCGACGACAATCGTATTTCTGCATGTGCGACTATGCATATATTATGCAATAATCTAAGAGAATACCCTCGTACTATCAAGAGTAAGTTTCTCAGTATTATTCTCGGCAAGATCAACTAACATTTCCTTATTCATTGTTAGATAAACTTCCTTTGTAGTCTTGAAAGAACTATGACCCATAAGCCCTTGAAGTTGCCAATCGCTTATACCTAATGCAATCTTAGTGAATGCGAAGGTATGCCTAAGATCATGCAATCGTCTTTTAAGCCCGATTCTATCGCATGATCTTTTGAAACATCTTGTTATAGATGCTACTTTGTATGGATTGGCTTTTATGATTTCCCAATCTGATACAACATCATTTGGCACTTGAACATGTCTTTCTTTATCACCCTTACCAATTACTGACAACCATAATCCATTGCTTGTTTGAATCTCAGAACATTGGAATACTTCTGCCCTTCGTAATCCAGTTGCTCTAAGAAATCTAAAGTAACTGTGCATGATTGGATTTTCAGTTGCTGCGATTAGATCAGCAAACTGCTTTGGATACAAGAACTTCGCTTGTCGCTTTGGCTCTTTTGCAAACACAACCTTGAATGGCAATGCATCAATATAATTTCTTTCAACACACCAATTCATAAATGATTGAAATACTCTTAGTTTGATATTCTTTGAAACTGGTGCATAACCTCTACTTTGTAGGTAATCAATAAAGTGATCATAAACATCTTGATCAAGATCTTGAATAGATAATTTATTACCTATTGATTCCTTTACATTGTTTAAGCAATCTTGGTAGATCACTTTGGTTCTTGCACCAATAGTGCCTTGTTGATATTTGCGATCTATACATTCTTTAAATGCATCTATCACCATTGGATTTTCTTTCTTTTCTTTATCAAGGTACTTATCTGATTGCCCAATTAAAGCATAGAATTGAATCCATAATTGATTACTTACTTCGGGATTGATTCTACTTTGAACTTCCATGTTATCAATCAAGATCTTCATAGTGTTGGCTTGGGATTTATCCTTAGTGCCTAAACTGAATCTCTTGGTGATACCACCGATTGTAACTTGAACAGACCAGTTATACTTAACCGATCCACATTGATATTGTCTTATACTACTCATTTTGTTTCTCCTATCAGTCGCACGAAAAGAGAAAAACTACATAGCGACATAGTATATGCATAGTTACCCTCAATATCAAGCGATTCTATGATAGTGCGACTACCTATTGTGTAAGTAGATTTCACCTATTACTAATCTTGGTTATTACTGGTTCATCATCTGAATCATCATAAGGATTCTCAAAATCAAATACCTTTATTGGTTCGTCATTGGTGGTTACAGTAACTCTTTGTGCTACCTTACCCTCAACACGATCTGCAATGAACTCTACTGCCCTCATATTGCCCTCCATAGCCAAATCATATACCATGTGAACCATACTGATCAATTTATCCTCATCTAACTCTTGTTTCATTACTTCGGTTACATGTTTCCATTTTGGTCTGCCACTTGGATTACCACTAACCCCTTTTTCAAAAGGTTTAAGATTCTTTTCGTTCATTTTCTAATTCCCTTCTTTGAAGTGCCTCTTCAAATTCATTATCAGATTTAGCAATAAAGTCCTGAAACTCTTTCTTGTCCTTATTCCAACCATTTGTAGTTTTTCGCTTGATCTCAATGATATCATCAAATTCTAACATTGCTGCCAAACCTTGAAAGCAAGATTGAACCACTTGCTCAAAGGAATAATCACCATTGTCTTTTGCTCTTTGCTCACCTACTACAAACCATGCATCTTTGATGAAGTCATTAAAGTCTTTTATATCAAGTGTCATATCAAACTTCCATACACAATCATCAAATTGAGGTCTTTCATCTCTTAGGTACACTTCTAATGTTCCTGATCTTAATTCTGACTCTAACTCATTTTCTCTCGTTTTATTCATTACATATCCTTCGTTTTGTGGATAGTGGTGAGATAGGAGATTCTATTCCCACCATTTAAACTATCCGATTATTATCGTGCGAATGAGGGCATATAGCATGGCTATTACTATAACTATTGCCTGTAGCAATAAAGTAACGACTACAAGCCCTTCAATCGCTTTATTTGGTACTATTTTCACTCAGAACAATGAAGTTATCGTTTAATAGATCCATGATACTGAGTATTAACTGTTCCTTGTGCTACTGCATCAAGGTTATTCAATAAGAAGTCAATCTCTTGCCTTGCTTGTTTATAAGCGAGTTGAACAGATCTGATCTCACTTGCTCGTGCCTCAGATTCTTGTTCATCAAGAACTTCTCTTACAACTTCAAACATTTGTGATCCACCAGTAAAGTTGGTTTCGTAACCTCTACCAGTATTTCTTTGCCATTGGAAATGTAAAGGTACTTGTCCTTCCTCCATATCATTGTAGATCTCAATCTTGCCATTTAAAGCACCCGATCTACGAACTTGTGTGTATTCCTCTTTTTCCATTTGGAACAATGATGATTTAGCAATTACATAACCATTTGCTTGATCAACAAATTCTGCTATTGTTGGATAAGGTCTGCGAACAATTAATCCACGATCTCTAAGATCTTTAACCATATCACTATTCTTTGAAACAACATCATATCCCAATAGGTGCAATTCGTCTTCAAAAAGTGGCTGCTCTTTTAATGCCTCCTCAAATTGTTGCTCTTTTACTAACTGCTCATATCTTTCAATGAACCTTGATTTTTCTTTATTCATGACTACTTCCTTTTATTAAATGCATAATATTTGCATAGTTTTTCTACTTTTGAACAATTCCTCGACTGAAAGCCCTCTACCTTGATAGTATATGCTCACGATTTCACCAGTGAAATCCTTTGCATATCCTTATCACAACAAGTCATTTGAAGGTTATGGAATTCGTTGATCTCTTGCTTTTCACAAACCTCACATTGATATATCCATTTGCCTTTGTCATTATATCCATTGTTATCTTTATTAGAGTTATTCTTATCTTGTAGATTAAAAGTAGATTGATTGTGCTTTGATTGTCGATTGATTGTGGATTGATTGTGTTTGTACTCGTATATCCCTTGCCATTTCTCGTAATTGACTACTTTGGCTACATAAGGAATTTTATAGCCCCTATCGACTATCTTTTCAATCATATTGTTTCTTTTAAACAGATCAAAAACCCTTCTAACTTGATTGTAATCTAATTGTAGAAAATCAGCAACATTCTGAATCTTGCAACAAAATTCCCCACGATCTAAATACATTTCTTTTGCACCAACTATGATTGGTTTCTTTGCCTTATCGAACTGTGCTTTAAACAAAATCCAATTCCATATTCTGTATTCGGGATCTCTTTGAAATACCCAATGATCTACAATCTCTCGATCAAGCAATATGAATCCTTTATTACTCACTTGCTATCAACCTTACTCTTTCTCTTTGTTGTTCATTTATGTTGAGGAATGGCTTTGTATAAACCATTAAAGAATGTAGATCCATAACCCATATTCTTGTCATACCATTAAGCCCCATTGACCTTGTTGGAATGATTCCTTCTGCAATCTTTCTTTCGATTGTTCGCTTGGAATATCCAGTCATTTCTGATGCTTGTTTTGTAGTTATATATTTATTCATCTCGTTAGGAGTTGAGGAGTAATAGGGCTACTACTACTCCTCGTGGTTTGGTTGGCTACTTATAACCTTCCCTCATATATATAGATTGTAAAGTCTTGTAAAGTCATTTGAACTTTGCTGCGATTACTTTCTCGATTGCCTTGACATGATCATAGATACATTGCCTACTTTTGCCCAGAGCAATGCCTGTCTTTTGCAATGAATTATAACAGTCTAAATGCTTGTCATAATAGTATGATGCTACTTCTTTTTGCATATCGGTTTTGCATAGATCTACAATATCTTTTAAAGGTATTTTTGGTAGATCTGAACTATCATCTAATACTGGCATTACCCATTTATAACCCTTGATTTGATTTGCACCACCAACACTATTTTCATTGTGCCATTTGTTATTGGGGATCTGTGATTGTATCATTTCTGCATCAACCATACCACCTTGATAATTGGTGATCTTATTTCTCAGATTGTCATTATCTTGACAAGCATATTTATACTTTTGCATTAGTGATTGGAATGCTCGATCTATCCACTCATTATACTCTTTTAATTCAAGTGCTACACCTTTGTAGAAATCGTTACTCTTTGCCATGTTTCTGTCCTTTTGTAATTGTCGTTATGGCAATATATATAAATAACTAAGTTCTGACAAATCGATGAGGTTCTATGACGACAAACATACCCTTACATAAGTCTTTGGTAAGACCTAAGGGCATACCCTTACCTAACCCTTTATTCTATCTCGACAAACTTGGATTGGTGAAACAATATGAGATCATGTAGAATTATTTTGATTTATTTTAAAAAAGATTAAAAAGCGACTATGCAAATACTATGCAATTTTATTTCGCTTTCAGACGAGGGCAATGTCGCAAAAAAAAGGGCTTAGAAATTAATCTAAACCCTCTTTTACTATGTTTTGTCGTCGTGGGCGATGAGAGATTCGAACTCCCGACCCTCTACATGTCGAGTAGAGTAAAACCCAATTTTTGTCGACGACAATCGTATTTCTGCATGTGCGACTATGCATATATTATGCAATAATCTAAGAGAATACCCTCGTACTATCAAGAGTAAGTTTCTCAGTATTATTCTCGGCAAGATCAACTAACATTTCCTTATTCATTGTTAGATAAACTTCCTTTGTAGTCTTGAAAGAACTATGACCCATAAGCCCCTGAAGTTGCCAATCGCTTATGCCCAATGCAATTTTAGTGAATGCAAAGGTATGCCTAAGATCATGCAATCGTCTTTTAAGCCCGATTCTGTCACACGATCTTTTGAAACATCTTGTAATAGATGCTACTTTGTATGGATTGGCTTTTATGATATCCCAATCAGATACAACATCTGAAGGCACTTGAACATGTCTTTCTTTGTCACCCTTACCAATTACTGACAACCATAATCCATTGCTTGTAGGAATCTCAGAACATTGGAATACTTCTGCCCTTCGTAATCCAGTTCCCCTAAGGAATCTAAAGTAACTGTGCATGATTGGATTCTCAGTTGCTGCGATTAGATCTGCAAACTGCTTTGGATATAGGAACTTTGCTTGTCGCTTTGGTTCTTTTGCAAAGACTACCTTGAATGGAATTGCATCAATGTAATTTCTTTCAATACACCAATTCATGAATGATTGAAATACTCTTAGTTTGATATTCTTTGAAGTTGGTGCATAACCTTTATTATGTAAGTGGTCAATCAAGTGATCATAAACTTCTTGATCAAGGTCTTGTATTGGCAACCTCTTTCCCATTGCTTCAATTACATTTGTTAAGCAATCTTGGTAGATCACTTTGGTTCTTGCACTAATCGTTCCTTGTTGGTGCTTCCTATCAATACATTCATTGAAGGCATCAAACACCATTGGATTTTGTTTTGCTTCTTTATCAAGATACTTATCGGATTGACCGATCAAGGAATAGAATTGAATCCATAATTGATTGCTCACTTCGGGATTGATTCTACTTTGAACTTCCATGTTATCAATCAAGATTTTCATAGTGTTGGCTTGGGATTTATCCTTTGTACCTAAACTGAATCTCTTGGTGATACCACCGATTGTAACTGTGACTGACCAATTAAACTTAACTGATCCTCTTTGATTTTGTCTAATACTACTCATTTTGTTTCTCCTATCACTCGCAAGACAGAAGAAAGACTACATGATTCCATATTATATGCATACTTACCTTCAATATCAAGCGATTCTATGATAGTGCGACTATCTTCTGTGGAAGTAGATGTCACCTATTACTGATCTTAGATTCTACCAAAGGTATAACATCTGAGTCGTTATCAAAATCAACACCTTCAAAATCAAACACCTTAATTGGTTGGTCGTTTGTGGATACTTCAACCCTTTGTGCTACCTTACCTTCTAAGCGATCTGCAATGAACTCTACTGCCCTCATATTGCCTTCTAAAGCGAGGTCAAATACATTATCAACAATGATTGCTAACTTCTCTTGATTGGTTTCGGTTTTCATTAGTTCGGTTACCTTTTTCCATTTAGGTCTGCCACCTGGATTACCACTTACACCTTTTTCAAAAGGTTTAAGATTTTTTTCTTTATTCATTATTACTCCTTATATTTGGTTATGGATAAAAAAGACATTTATATAATCATATTCCTACTTATGTTTGGATACCTTCTATTTGAATTATTTAAAATTTCAACTGCTCTTGTAGATGTAAATAAAGAACTTGAAGATCTTTATATGATATTAAATAGCATAAGATCAACAATCCTTCTTATTGGATAGTGGCGAGATAGGAGATTCTATTCCCACCATTTAAACTATCCGATTATTATTAAGCGAATAAGGGCATATAGCATGGCTATTACTACAACTATTGCCTGAAGCACTAAAGTAACGACTACAAGCCCTTCACTCGCTTTATTTGGTATCATTTTCACTCAGAACAATGAAGTTATCTGCTAACTGATCCATGATACTGAGTATTCACTATTCCTTCTGCTACTGCATCAAGGTTATTCAATAAGAAGTCAA
>JGI24006J15134_10002130_pt1 | contig 11093 bp, 1 predicted proteins | sample LinPmetageLP53_FD_15134 | JGI IMG/M metagenome (IMG submission 15134) | reverse complement strand
TAAAGGGGCAAATTAAAAAGCTGTACGCAAGAGCCATCAAGGGCGACCGGTTCTCTGAGCCCATTGGTGCCGCTGCCGCGCCCGCCACTCCTGCGCCTGCCGCTCCTGCCGCTCCTGCCGCTCCTGCCGCTCCCTCCTTCGACGCCGTTGAAGATGCGGACAAGCTGGAGCCGGTGCCGGTGCTCACAGAGCGCGGGTCGCTGTACACGGGGCCGCTTCAGAGCATCCTACAGGACATTCAGCGCGCCATCATTGAACTGGCCCTCCAGAAGCCGCGCAGAGTCCGCACAAACGCCTCTCAGCGCCGCCAGCGGCATATGCGCCGACGCCGACGCAACCCGCTGAACCGTCTGGACTCTGGACCGCTCCTGTCCTACCTGAGTCGAATCCAGAACGGCGACCGTGTGCCTTTCGCGGATCACCTCCGCGCTGCTCACCTCCTGGCGATGCACGCAAACGAGATCCAGAACGGACCCAAACGTGTTCAGGCGATGCTGGACGCGCTGGAGACAAAGATCGGACCCGAGAAGCTGTCAGCAAAAGACGCTCCGGTTGGTAAGTACACGCCCGGTGGACCCGATCCCCGCGACTATCGAATCGTCAATCCCTACGCTGGAAGCTACATTCTCCCGCAAAACTACAAGCAGAACGGCCAGAAGGTCGCGGGTCGTGTCGGCTGGGAATGGGATGGGTCGAGCGGCTACGCTGTGATCCTTGTCCCTGGCCCTCCGATCAAGATGGGCGGCGAGGCCGAGACAGACAAGCCTCAGTTCATGTTCGGGGAAGAAGACGGACTGGAGATGCCCGCAGAATGGGGGCAAAAGCACGATTTCAACGGATCTCTCCACCAGTACGGTACGTTCTCTCAGTGGGAATTCCAAGTACCGATCCCCAACATGGGGACTGCCGTGGAGTCCTTCATGTTGGTGGGGCTCGATGAGTTTGCCGCTCGCCTGATTGAAGCCAGCCGATACTGGGGGCGTGCTGAAGTCTCCTACGACGAAAGCGCCGTCCTGCAAGAGAGCGAGATCAAGACTATCGAAGCCTTCTTTGGTGAATTCGATCTCTACGTCTACGAGCTTCTAAAGCTCGCCAACATTGACGAGCCCGTAAACCAGTTCAACCAATCCTCTCTGCACATGTTTGTCTCGCAGTTGATTCAGCAGGCGCGGGACGAGAAAAACCCCAAACTCGCCAATCAGCTTCGCAGCGTGGTCAACGTGATCAAGACGCTCCAGGCGAAGTATGGCGAGTTTGTGCTGTCTCCAGATCGCGCAATTTCTGCCGAGCGTCTGACGGTGGTGTTTACTCCCGACTCTGCCGCTGCCGTCGTTTCTCAGGACTTGAAGACGACTGCGAGCAAGAACATCGTCATCCAGATGAAGCCACTTACAATCAAGCAGATCAGCTACCTGGGTAGCCCCGAGGAAAGCCTCAAAAATATCCCCTTTCGTGCCCTTCCAGGCATGGGCAATTCGGGGGACAAAACAAGTCGGCTGAACGCATACACCTCCGCAAAATCACGCACCTTCTACTTTGCCCCGCGAGGCCAGGGTTCGGTGAGTGCTTCTGGGTTCCACAACCTCAGAGTGCCCGCTTTCGGGGGTAGACCGGTGAAGGAGGGCGCGGTCTACGGGCAGGGGAAGTCCTACGAAGGGGAGTATGCGCTCCTTCGTCAGATTTGGCCGATTACCATGGTGCCCCAGGTCATCGTCGGAGGAAAGCGCACTCTTTCCCTTCCCTTCAGCAAGTACAAGCTGGGCGCTACGAACCAGAAAGGCGACCAAGTAGCGCAGATTGCCGCAAAGGACTTCGGCCTGTTTGATCGTCCTTTTGCTGGCGGAAAACAATTGACTACCGCTATGGCAAAAAAGGAAGCAGGACCGGGATGGGACAAGATCCCGGCAGTCGTGAAGAAGTCCGATCTCTTGGTGCCCTCCATCGTGCTCCCTGCACCCGTCACGGCTGTCCCGCGCAAGGGTCAGCCCGATATGCGTCTGCGCAGCGCCACGGCTTATCTCGGACTCGCTGATGCCCTGATGAAGATGCCCGCTGACGGTAGCCTCGCTTTTGCGCAGAACCCCGATGGCTCTCCCTTTTTCTCTTTCCTCTCCGTACTACCCCAAGCCAGCAGGGAGTATGACTGGCGGAGCTTCCAGCAGGTACAGCCCACAGGCGGGAATGGAGACTACCCCTACCTTGCTCTGGGCGTAGCTATCCTGCGGACAATGCTGGGCATAGGGCTGGGCAAACCGGGCTTTGTCCAGTTGGAAGCAGACGAGGAAATTACGCTCAATCTCCCCAACGAGGCGGAGCGGCAGCATCTCGCGCTCTACGGTCACCGGCTGCGGACAGTCAAGGTGCCCAGCGTGGTGCCTCCCTACAGAGCCTACGAAGTGCCCGGTATGGACGGCGGGAAAGGAAAACTACCAGAGGACAGCCGTTTTGCGGCTCGCGACAAGACCTATGAGCGGCTTGTGCGTAGGCTCTCTCCACGCCCGACCTTCCAGCACGTTGATAAGGGCTTCAAGCCGCTGGACTACCAGCGCATCGGTATCGCCTACGCGCAGCTTACCGGTATCCGCTGCTTGATCGGGGATGAGATGGGCCTGGGCAAGACCATCCAGGCTCTCGGCCTGCTCTCCATGGACCCCAACCCCTTGACCGGACACTCCATGTTTCCGGCGTGTGTGATCTGTCCCGCCTCGGTGCTCGTCAACTGGAAAAAGGAAATTAATCTCTGGCTTCCGAACCGCACAGTCGGTTTCGTGAAGGCGGGTGAGATGGGGTACGAGGACGAAAACGGCGATTTCATTCAAGGACAGCCTGACGTTTCCATCTTCTCCTGGGGGTCCGTTTTCAAGGATGCAGAGCAGATTCGTACCAGCTTCCAGACGCTCATCGTTGACGAGGCCCACTACGGCAAAAAGCTCTACTCCCAGACGAAACGGGTAAAGCCCAATGTCTTTGACTTGCTGAAGGGTAAGACAGAGGAGAAAAGGACAGGCGGAGGCTTCACCAAGCGGACCATGGGTATGGTCCGTATGGCGCACGCAGCGCAGCATGTCGTGCTCCTGACGGGCACTCCCATGGAGAACGCCGACAAACAAGAAATGTGGACGCTTCTACATGTCTTGAATCCCATTGCCTACCCGACGTACACCTCTTTCGTGGCTCTGATTGGAGAGAAAGTGAATCAGGGCGTGGGTAATGATTACGGCGACATGAAAGAGGAGGAGCAGGCGTTAGCGCGAATGGACATGGAAGCGAAGGTGTTCCGCAAGCTGACTCGCAGCTACATGATCCGCCGCCTCAAGAGCGACGTAGCGGAGCAGTTGGGGCGTCCTCCGCGCCCGACAGGCCCAGGTCTGGGCTGTCTGCGGATCGAGAACGCGGCAGCGCAGAATCTCACACAGTCCGATCCCTGCTGTCCTGGTGGGCCTGCCTGCTCTCTGGAGGATCAGGTGCGCGGTGAGATGGAAGACTTCGAGATCACAGAGAGAACGTCCGTTCCTGACATTGACGTAGACCCCACCGGAGGCGAGATCGAGGAAGCCAAGTACATCAAGGTCGGACCCTCCAAGAACATCGTCTTTGAGCAGATCAATGCTCAGGCCAGCGAAGATCCTGCGATCAAAGAATTGATCCAGTTGTACAGGGAGGAAACCAGCGATGCAAAACTGGAGGTGCGGATCGCAGCGGTAGAGCGGAAACGGCGGGTGGAAGCCGTGGTGGTGTCCTGGCTGGACTGGCTCGGCGCGGGCAAAGGCGGAGCGTGGTCGAAGAAGATGGCACAGTCCGTCAAGAGCATGTCCGATGCACAGGCTCTTTCTGCGATCATCAATTATCTCAACGAAGAACGCGAATTTGACCCCAAGAAAGTCGCGGGTGTCAAGCTCGCGGTCAACCACTACCTCTTGCAGTTGATCGCTCAGATCAAATCACCTTTTGCGGTTGATATCGCTCTGCAAAAGCGAGAAGAATCCGGCAACAAACCGGTCATCATTTGGTGCAAGCTGATCAAAACGACGGACACGATTGCTGAGAGCCTGGATCTGATCAACGAGCAGCGGCAGAAGCGAGGCGAAAAGCCGTTTAACTACGGTGTTTATCGGGGAGATACCACCCAGAAGAAGCGGGAGCTTCTGCGGACCAGCTTCCAGCGAGAGGGCGAGTTTGCCCCCGGTCAGAAGTCCGCTGGTCAAGCTCTGGACTTCCTGATCGCCACGACTGCCATGCGAGAGGGTGTGACACTCACAGAATCCACACGCGCAGTCTTTGTGGAGTTCTGGTACGTCCCTGCCTGGATGAGTCAGGCTGAAGACCGAATCTACCGGATCGGTCAGACGGAAGACTGTGAAATTGCCTATCTTTTCGTCCCTGGCACCATCGACGACAAGCTCATGGCAATGCGAGCGCGGAAAATGGCGGTTGTCTCTGCCTATGTCGGAGACAACCCCTACGCTGAGAGCGGCAAAGATATCGAGAATATCGAGAACGAGGTTGTTGGGGGTCTGGTCGAGGGTCTGGAGGAGAAAATCCGCAAGATGAGCGAGGATGGCAGTCTCCGAGTAGACATTACCTACGCAGAAGTCGTTGAGGCTCTGGGGGATATCGGCCTTACCCGCGAGGTGTTCAGTCTGCTGCCCAAGGGAGCAGAGCAGGATCTCATGGGGTTTGTCAGCCTCAACCCCACTCTGATCAAGACCTTCGATGACGATAAGGTAGCCAAAAAGAACAGGACCACCGCTCTAATCGCCGCCATCAAGGCGGCTCTGAAGGGCAGCGGCAAGTCCATCACAGACGGACGAGTAGTCATCCTCAAGGAGTTGGCGAGGCTGACCAAGCTGAACACGGCTTCGTCTGGAGATGGTCTGGTCACCGTGCCTTACTCGGCGCTTATCGTGGCGGCGGCAAAGAAAAACCAGCGGGCAGATACCGTTATCAAGCTCCTTGATCTGCTCATGCCTCTCAAGGACCAGAACGGAAACGATCTGGTGGGGATCAAGCAGCCTTCCGAGAGCGTGTTCAGTTGGGGCAACAAGACTGACTATGATCGGCGTCGTCTGCTCGGTACCGTGCAGCTTATGGCAGAGCGCGGGGCGACTCCGTTTCCGGTCAACAAGCCCTTCAGTGTGAAGAAAGCAGAGGATGGAAGCCTAATTGTCAAGCAAAAGAAGGGCGGTAAGATCATCAATCCGGTGAACCGCTTCTACAACGCCTTGAATCCCGCCAATATCCCCGAGGGGTATCGCTGGATCAAGCCCACTAAGTCCGCAAAGCTCGGCGCGTCGGGCAAAGGCGTTACGCTGAAGGAAATTGAGGATCTGGTGCTCAAGGGGCTCATGTCGCAGGAAACCAAGCCCATTCAGCCCAAGACGCCCAGCGGGAGTATGCAAGAGACGCGAGGCCGGGAGAACCCGCGCGGTCGCGGTCGCGGTCGTTCGCTGGCGATCCCTCTGGCGACTGAGGCTGACTACGGCTCCTACAAGACCCGTCAGCGCATTCAGCACGCTCTGGCGAGGGTCAACCCTGCTCGCGTCCGAGAGGGGCTCGCAGGGGCATCTGTAGCCTACGAAATGCGTACCGAGGCACGGAGCGAGGCCACAGCCATGATGCAGGCGGCACGCGAGGGCTCAACCCTCCGCGCCTACATGGCGTTCTCCTACCTCAAGGCGCTGCTTGACCGGGCGCGAGAGCATGGAGTACGCCCTGACCCGCGCATCGTGGACGCTGTACGGCGTATCCAGCCGTGGCTGGAGCAGAACCTGACGGAGTAGACCCCCCATGCACCAGATACGACACAACGGCCTGCTGGCCTACCCTCCCGTGACAGCAGGCCGGATCTGCGCGCTGTCACGCATCCAGACAGCGCGGGAGTTGCTCAAGAACGCCACGGCTCTCGGCTTGCGGTCGCTCGGAGCCTGGAGATACATCGAGAAAAGACTCAATGAAGACGCGGAAAAGAGACTCCCAGACGGGGTAACGGAGGACGGACCCCGCCGCTTTCGCGTCATTCACGACTTCTCCGGTCTGGGGGACACCTACTCTGACGAAGCCCTGCATGACGGGGCACACAAAGCCATGGGATCGACCATAGCAGTGAGTTTTCCCGTCTTTCTTGATCGGTCGTTTGGGGGAGGTCTTCCCTTTGCGACCTGGGGAAGCGGAGAAATAAATGTCAACCTTGCTTTTCTGCCTTACCACAAGGCTCATCCAGACTCGCTCTCTTTGACGCCGGGGCACAAAAAGCTGATAAAAATGTTTGAGCGGTATGACGCTTTGCTGGAGAGCGTCTGCGCTTCGGTGAAGCACGAATTGCGGCACTACATGCAGCAAACGCTTGGCGTCTCCATAGGGCGAGGGGCTGAGAGCATGAGACGAGGGGTGGGGCATCCCGGCACTATGCGTCTGTCTCCCCCTGACAGGAAAAAGTTGCTTAAATACCAGGGCTTTAGGGATCAGTTACAGAGAAAGGCAGACAGCGGAAAAGCAACTCAGCATGACCGCAACAAGCTCGCAAAGTACCAGACTCTGCTGTATTTGGCTGATCCGGTCGAGTTCTTTCCCTGGATCGGAAACATCATAGCTGAGATCAAAGCGGAGACACCCCCCGGCAAACTCATTCAGAAGCAAATCGTGGATCGGTACGCCGTCGCCAAGTACGAGAGCGACTGGACGGGCCGCCTCCAAATATCCAACGGCCCTATGTTCATGGGTTTGCTAAAAAAGCACTTTCCGTCTGCCTTTAAGCGGGCAATCTCAGAGATTGTTGCATGGGCTGACGCCTATAATGAGCAGATCAAGCAGGGCCGACACCCCTCGCTGCGCTTGCCCCCCACGCCTGCACGGCTGGCCTCCCGCGTCCTCGCACGGCTCGACGCTTCAGACCCCTTGGTTGCCGCCTATGCGCGGCTGAATCGTGATAGGTTTGAGCGCATCGCACAGGAATATCTCAAATGAGCTACCGCTACCTCCGCAATCCCGATGCTTACACAATCCGCAAAGAGTACCATACCAAGCGGGAAAAGGACTACTATCTGGTCGTCCCTACTGAGCGTCTGGGCGATGAATTTCAGGACTTCAAAGCATCAGCAAGGGCCGCAGGAGGTTGGCACAACCGGAAATGGGGGAGGGTGCCGGGAGGCTTTGCCTTCAACACCCGCCAGGAGGCCGCTGACTGGGCGGCAGAGGCTTTCGGGGAATCGGGGGCAGGTGACGATTTAGAAGCCGTTGAGAGCACCAGAGAGGCTCCACCAGCCGTTCGCCCGCTGTACGGGCACGCCACTGAGGCGACTGCCTACAAACAGACTGTAGGGGGAAAGACACGCGCCTATTGGCTGGAGTACAAGAAGGGCAAGGGCTACCGCTTTGTCTCTCGCACCGTCGCGCCCCGGCTGACCAAGCCGGTGAAGACCACTTACGCCCATGCTCCTGCCGGATCGCTATATCTCGATGAGAACAGCGATGTGCGATGGTCAGCGCCCCGCTATAATCGGTGGCAGGGGCATTTACGGTTTCTCACCAACTTTCCCGGCATTGATCAAGAGCAGGTAAAGCGGACCTATGAGATCGCCGTAGACATGGCCGCTACTTATGCGAGAGACGGGGCAGCGGAAAACCCTTACTTCGAGCCTGAGTATTACCAAGAGAACGCCGAAAAATGGGGTGAGGTGGCCGCAAAAGCCAAGTCGATGCTGGCTACTGCCCCCGCTGCACCGGAGCCTGAGAAGAAGCCGGAAAAAGCAACTGATACCGCCAAGATGACCGCAGAGGAGTACACAGCCGCGATCTCCAAGGCTATCAAGCAACGCAAGAAGATACTCGGAGTCAAGAGCGTGAGTCAGGGCTACAAGGGCACTGGGTCAAGGGCTGCGGATCGTCTGATTGCCTTCCGTTCTTTAGACGGGAAGATGGTGCAGTTGAGCCTTACCGGAGGGGGGTGGGGCTTCACCAACGTATACAGGACCGATCTCAGCAATGTGTCTCAGCGTAGAGGTACTTTTACGCGAGATTTGAAGACCGATGCCAACCAGATCCGCAAGGCTCTTGCGCAGTGGACTGGCGTTCTTCCCCCAGATGCGCCCGAGGCACCTACACCGACGCCCGTTGTCGGGTTCAAGTGGCCCACCAAGGGAGGCAACGCTGAGATCGTCCGCGTAGCAGACGACGGAACCGGGCGAATCATCGTGCGGTATCCGCACACCTCTGGCCCTGGGGGCGAGATAATCCAGGCGAGTGAATTGTCTGAGAGGATTGCATGGGATGCAAAACTCGCGGGATCTGCAAAGCGGCAGGAAGAAAAAGCAAAGCGGCAGGAAGAAAAAGCAGTCTCCGATCAAGAGGTAGTGCAGGTAGCCGAAACGAAATTACGGGACTATCTGAGCAATTTCGAGAACCCTAAACGGGGGCGCATCGCCTACGCTCTGCGCAAAAAGGCAAGCGTCCAGGGCGAGTTAGCCCCGCGCTATCAGCACATGGAGAGACTTGTTTCGGAGGGGTACACAAAGGTCGGTACAGTGGGGGGTAAGCCTACGCTGGAGAACGTAAACGGGAGTGGTTTCTTCTTTTTCTCCGATCTAACCAAAACCGGAGTTGATTACGCTCAATGGCTGGCTTCAGCGGGTGGTCCTGACCTTCTTAGGGCCGGTCCCGGTGCGGCAGAGGATGTGAAGGCACCCGTGGTGCCGTCCCCGACGCCTGCGCCTCCGGCAGACACGACCCGCACTACTCAGGTGGTGCTCGGCGTCGAGGTGCGCAAGACGCTGCCGCACTTTGAGGTGTACGCCACGCTGACGCCGACCACTACAGGCGGATCAGCGAGCATCAAGATGGCGCGATTCAGCTACAGAGACAAAGCCGAGGCAAACGCCACAGAGGCGGCAGCGGAGCGGTACGCGAAGGATCTGGAGAACCGCCAGATGATCGCTCTCTTGGATGGTGCCCCCGCACAGCTTGGGGGCTGGATCTCCACGTTCTGCAATGCTGGCAGCAAGATCCTCGTAGGCTCCGACAAGGGGAGCGTCCTGGCGTGCTCTGAGGCAACCATCGAAACGATCAAGGGCTGGGCTCAGTATGCAGTTGAGTACATTGATAAACAAGGCGTTACGCGGTCTTTCGGCAGAAGCGTCCTTAGCGATGTATATGAGTTGGGCGGAGATACCGCCTCCCTGCTCGCAGGAGAATTAGCGGTTAAAGCTGAGGATACAGTCAATGGGCTCTTAAAGCGGTATCGGAACGCTGCGAGGGGCGGCAAGCCCGGCGATCCTTCGTCTTTGGATGCAGCCTTGTCCCTGGACAAGAAGATCCGAGACTTAATCCTCATGATCAGATCCGCTACTCCGCCCAGCAAGACGGAAGCCCGGAAAATAATTGACACCCAAAAGGACGAGCGGATCGACATATCAAATCTGCTGTCAGAGTTGGCGAGCCAAGCCGGGTTCTTAGCCGTACATGAGCCCAGGCGTCCGATAAAAGGCAGGTCCATGACGACACAGATCGGGGGTGCTGTTCGTTTCCGTGAGCGCCATCCGGTCGGCTTAATTGCAGACGAGTACGACACCCTGCTGAATCTCTTTGAAGACCTGTATACGAGCAAAGACGTTAAGGGTAAGTCAGGTAGAGAGTCGATAGTTGAGCTTTCACTGACTACCCAGAAGGGCCGCCGTGATGAAATGATCGAGTTACCGCTCAGGCAATACTTCATCGCCAAGCGCACATCCTCCGCACCCGGCACCCAGCTTGCCGCAAAAAACAAAATCCGGCTGAAAGCGGTAGACGCCGATCCCACTGGACCGAGTGACATCATTCTTGTGTGGGAAGGGGATAGTCAGAGCAAAAGCAGCGGTACTCTGAGCGCGCAAATACAGGGCGAGAGTTTTAGCCAGATTGTACTCAACTCGCTTCGACTCCTCCCCGAGCAAGGCAAGGCACCGGCACCGGCACCGCCCTATCCGTTTGAGGTCGGTGATCTGATCGAAACAAAGGACAAGAACAGGATCAGGGGAGCGAATCAGATATTTCGTGTCACAGAAAATGACGCTCTTGGCAGCGGTGTACGTTACTTCCGCGCGGGACCGGTATATCCTACCCTTTTCCCTGCAATCTGGGAGGGTATACCCCCGTGGGGTTCATTTCGTGTTGACGAAGAAGGCGGGCTCTCTGGAGACTGGGATGACTACAAGCTCTGGACCGCATCTGAGCGCCAGAAGAACGTAACGAAAGCGTCAAAGGTGCTCAGGGAGTTGAGAGAGGCTGGGGTAGAGTCGATCACCGAAAAGGCGCTGGAACGTGACTACGGGGTGCCTTCACGGGGGATTATCAATGCCCTAACTCCTCTTTACTCGACGGCCTACGAAGAACGCAACGGTTCTCCTGTATGGACGATCTTCACTACGCCCAAGCAGGAAGCACTAAGAAAAATCTGGTCGGAGCACCCCTACCTGGAAGCCTCTGTAGCGGTACAGCGAGTCACCGAGGACATGGTTTCGCGCATAAAGCCCGGTACTCCGGTGGCTTTTGCGCCAGTGGGTAATCAGGGCGAAGACACCAAGACCGAGTTTTTCCCCGAGGACTTCCGTTACGCCGTAGTCGAATCGGCTGATCGGGGGAATATTCAGCTTGAACCTATTATGCTGGCGAGAGCCACGGTGGTGAGAGACGGAGTAAAGGAAGCGACGACTGCACAATACCTCCCTAAGTCAACCGGTTACCGCAAAAGCGGCACGGCGAAAAAGCAGGACGAAAAGGGTCTGCACCTCTACGTCCAGACGAGCACCCTCCAGGCTCCGAAGGCACCGACACCGGCTCCTGTGAAGCGCGCACGCAGCAAGAGCAAGCCGGTGCAGGCTGCGGAGGCTCTGGGGCGCTCAATCGTCTGGTACGTCACAGAGCACCAGCCGAAGTGGGCACCGAGGGGTGTGCTGATTATAGGTGCGTTCAAGCGGGCGTGGCAGAAGTTCAAGAAGCCCGGAGGCTGGATGGGGGATCCCAAACCCCTGGACGGCGTGTCTCAGGCAGACTTCGACGCCATAAAAGCCATGAAAGATACAAGCTATGGCCCCGGTATCTCTGGATCATACCCTGGGGGGAAA
>JGI24006J15134_10002129_pt1 | contig 11094 bp, 24 predicted proteins | sample LinPmetageLP53_FD_15134 | JGI IMG/M metagenome (IMG submission 15134) | reverse complement strand
CGACTAAAACAGTTCAGGAAGCACGGCTTTCAATTAACAAATCTTATAAGGGCGATAGCCTATCGGCGACGCTTAACGTTAGCTACAGCACCGACCTAGTTGGCTTGGAGTCTGGACGGGAGTATGCGGCGGTAGAACTACCGGCAGAGATTGCAGCTTTCATGCTTTCCGAAATTGAGAAAGCTGAAACAACCTTGAAGGCCGATGGAGCTTTCGAGGTAGCCTATGCCGAGCCGCCACCGCCACCGCCAGAGCCAGAGGCAGGCGGCTGAGATGGAAGGCGGCGCGATGATTGAGGCGGGTGCGGCGTTTGCATCTATAATCGCAGCGCTGCGAGTGATTGAAAAGCTTGTCGATAAGAAGATGAGCAACGGTGGGCCAAGGCCCGTGCAGATTGACTTGAATCAGGGCGAGCTGAATAGCAATATGGGACAGATGGTTGAGTGCATGGCAAGCACAACCCAGACTCTTGAGAGAATCAATGACAGGTTAGATGAAGTTCATGAGAAGTCTACAAAGATTGAAATGATTGTCATCGACATGGACAGGGTCAGCAAAGAAACAGGGTCTAATGTATTCGCAATCAGAACAGAGCTAGAAAACAAGGCTCGTGACCGGGCGGCTGAAGAACGAGGCGCCGCAAGGGAACGGGCAAAGATTGGGGAATGAAATGATTAAGGGAAAGACCAGCGGGATCAAGTCGTCAGAATTTCTGGTGACAATTTTGGGGCTAATTTTGGGAGCACTGGCAGCAATATTCTCAGACAGTGAGCTGGTGAAAATCGGTGGGCCTATCGTCGCAGTGTTCCTGGGCGCTAGCTACAACCACTCGCGTGGAATGGTTAAGCGGGCACTCGCAGGAGCAGAGGCGGTGCAGTCTATGGGAAAGTCACAGGACCAGTAGCGGATGCTGTGGCGGCAGGCCTTACGCGGGCGCAGGATTTACCGGAAGATGCAGTCAGCCTTGCTCTTGGTATTCTTGCTGATAACGCTGGCACCAGGGGCACTGCTGCTATTGATCTCTCACTTGGTCGAGACGTCTTCGCATTCGCATCCGGTGAGCTAGCAGTCAATGGAGACTGGGAAGCTGCCGCAGGATTAAAGGTGAAATGGTAATGGCAAAAGCATCCAAAGGATTGTACGCTAACATTCACGCTAAGCGTAAAAGAATTAAAGCGGGCTCAGGTGAAACCATGAAGAAGCCTGGCACTAAAGGGGCGCCGACCAAAGCGGCGTTTAAAAAATCAGCCAAGACGGCTAAGGGGAAAAGATAATGCCTAAAGTAGGTGGTAAGAAATTTTCGTACACAAAAAAGGGAATGGCTTCAGCAAAGAAGGCAGCGACAGCGGCGGGCAAAAAGATGGCCATCAAGCCAAAGCCAAAGAAGAAGTAATGCTGCCGCCAGTGCTCGCCCAAATGAAGAAGCTTGGGTATAAGGTCTTTGATAATCCTAAGTACGATTACGACCTGAATATTTATGGAATCAGAAATAAGGCGGGCGCGCCAAATACATTCGACGACACTCTTGGTGTGCTTTATTTATGGGATGGCTGTTGGCGCGGCCACTACTGGGATGGCACTGTTGATCCTGGGGCGTATTACTTAGAGAACCCCATGAATGTGAAGGGCACAGCTGTCATGTGTCCTGGGCAGTATCGCGGTGCGTATGAGATTGGTACTCATCGGGGCAAGCCAGGGCTTGTGCAGTCTGGACCCGTATCTGTATGGCGGGACTTTAACAGAGACTCTACTATCGACAGACAAGGTGAGCCTGACACTGGCCTTTTTTCTTGTAACCTGCACCGTGCTGGAGCTTCATCCAAGTTTGTGGACCGGTGGTCTGCTGGCTGCCAAGTCTGGGCCAAAGAGCCGGACTTTGAAGAGTTCATGGACATTTGCCACAAGCAAGTGAAGCTCACAGGATTCAAGACGTTTACGTACACGCTGTTAGATCAGTGGTGGTAGTTGCTGCATCCCGTAGTTTTAAAAACTGGGGTTGTTGAACATGCGCGTGTCCGTCACCGGGATGCAGCTGTAGAAGGGTAACTACTACGAGTTTTTTGTACCACGGTTTTTGTATTTACCCCAAGCTTTGTTCCGCTCACCACGCTTTAATTCGTATGAACTTTTTGGCAAAGGGTCCAGGCACTTGTCGCACAGCCAGTAGTTTCTGCCCAAAATGTCTGACTTCTTTAAGTTGTCAGTCTGCTGGATGCAGTTTTGACAGAAGCTTAACTTCTTTTCGCTCATATTTTTTTAACACTATTTCAACCCGTGGATTGTCGGGGTCCTTTTCCCGGCGGCAATACATCTCCTTAATCCAATAGTCGTTTGCAATAATCTCAGCTTTCTCTAGACTATCCAGTGGGCCGGCTGCCAAGTTGTCGACATCTGTTCTCTGCCGCTTGCCGAGATAGCTGACAACATCAACGGATAATTCAATCCCCCCGGTGATGGTTTGGCGGCCAGCCCATTGCTCCTTTAGTTGACGCACGGCGTCACTCTTCCACGTTAAAACTTTCTTGGATGAAGCGATGAACGTCCTGCTGCCCGAACGAACAATTCTCTTGTCGTTCTTCTGGCTGACTGGCTTCCCTAAGATAGTGAGCTTTACTTGATCCACCGCCATCCCCCAACAGCTTAATCTTTGTGCCGGGCAGACCCGTAAAAACACTGCGGACCTCTGGCACAACGTCAAGGTTGTCACGTTCATGTATGCCAGGCAAGTGCTCGGCAGACTCTGCCGTTACACCTGAGCCCGCCATGGCTACGTAAATCTTCTCAAAATTCTTACGAACCCAGACCTTCACCTCTTTCTCTGGCTGCTGACAAAGCCAGTACCAGCCACCCAGGTTTCTAACCGTAGCGTTAGTGAGCTTGTCATCAAAGTCTACGCTGGAGTACTGCCCAATCGTGGCCACTGCCCGGACCACTGCTTGCCATGCTATGATAGCCCTGGCTGACGGGTCCATGTCAGCCTGTGACCTGCGTAGGTGCGCCGGCCTTGGGAAGAACTCAAGGTTTTGAATGGCGTGTTTACAGGCCCTCTCAATGCCCTCGATGTCCATGTCCTCCAGCGCCATCCAGTAGGATTCAAGGGTGGCCTCATCAATCTCTTTGTCAAATGCTGCAGAAAGGACATTCATTGCCCTCGCAAATCTTTCTCGATCACTCATCGCGCTTCCTATCTAGCCACTGTGATGTGGCCCTCATGCTTTTCTTTCTAGCTGTCTTTGTCGTTGGTCCCTGGCTATTCACGAACTCCATGAACTGATTAACTTTAGATGAATCTCTAACAATCAGCTCAAGGCTATCAAATTTTCTACCCCTTTCATTCTCCCCCATGTGATACGGCGATTGATGGCAACCGTCGATGGCAAGGCAAAGGTCTTCAGCTGAGTAACCCTCGCTCAGCCTAGCCTGTATCTTTTTCCACTCCTGCATAGCGCTCTTAGGTTTCTTGTGAGCCCTTGGGTGGTACTTCCGGTAGTGTTCAAACACACCCAACACCACAGAGCTGTCTCCTTTCTTCTCCCCTCCTCTCTTCTCTTCTCCTCTCTTCTCCTCTCTAGCGTTATCTAACGTGACATCACCGGTTACTGGTGCGTTAGTCACGCGTGACTCGCTCGTCTTTTCTCTGTGTTTGCGCTGTCTCTCCCGCGCCTGCTTGCGCACCTTGGCAACGTGCAGTCTTTCCGAGTGCTCATCCCAGTCATGTATGACTGCGCGGTCATCGACGATATCAATCCAGGCTGTCTTAATAAGCGATGGCACAAAGATGCCAGGCTTGCCTGCCCAGCCGGCGTAGTGCTCAATGTCTTCTTCGTTCCAATCATCCAAGTCACCGTCTGGACTATGACGCAACACGTTAAGCCAAAGGGTAACGAGGTATCCCCGGAGGGATACTTCGCTGACCTTCAGTAGCTTACATGTACGACGTAGTTTGCGGTGATCAAGCAATGTGTCGTGAACTTTAAGCCACATGCTGATCCCCCTTGAAAAGGTGGGGGCCCACTGAGGGAGGAAACGCGACTAACCGACCTCAGCCCAGGGTAGAGTCTCCGGGCCCGCCACCAAGCGGTATGTATGTTAGAACGGGACTTCGTCAGCGGCTGGCCTCGGTGCCACCGGTGCCTGACTGCCTATTTTTGGGTGGATAATTTTGGGTTCAAGAAACCCTTTCTCATCTTTCCCGAAGAACGCCCTGCCTCCCCTGCGAAGGAAGTCTGACACCTCCGGTGGCTTATTATAGTCCAAGCCCAGACCATCACACATTTTGCGCAAGTAGGGAAGGCCTCCGGGGGTGTACGCAAACCGGCACCACGTAGTTAAAACTCTTTCCGGTGTGTGAAATTCTATCTCTAACTCAAGCCCCATGTTTTTGCTTTTAAACATGACCTCGGCTGCCGAGATTACGGTGAACGGATAGTCTCCGGGAGCTGGTCCGTCTTTTGCATCATTTGGATTATACGATAATGGCATAGTTGTTTACCCTTCTGTGTTGTTGTTGGCTATGAGCCAGTTGACCATGGTCTGAACGCGCTGCAGGCTCATGGCACCTATTTGTTTCTTTACCTCAGCTGCCGTGCTCGCGGCAAGCTTGCTTTTAATAATCTCCTTCACCTTATCACTTGAGTCAGCAATTAGATTCAATGCCTGGTCCCGCAGAACGTCTGCGCTGGGGCCTGCAAGCTTTGATTGATACTCTTCAAACGACAGAATTATCTTTGCCGGCATGTCGTACCCTGCCCGGCACTTGGCGTCAGTAGCTGGTCCGCCGTCGAACACAAGCCATCGGTCAGAGTTAACCATCGTCGCCTTAGCCCGGTTCTCACCATCCCGCTTGCCTGTCACAAACTCCCGGCAGGCATGACCCACTTGGTCTGCCCACTGAAGTACAAAGGCCCAGCTTCGGGGCTCCATATCCATCCCGAATTTGTAGAAGTCTGACCCGCATGCATCACCCTGCTTGTGTAGGCCAGTGTGGCCCAACATCATGATACCAATATTCTGACCACGTGCTTGGTCTGCCTTGGCAAGCAGCCTTTTTATCTCAATTGCAGATGCCTTGTCCCCTGCAGCCCATGCATTGTAGCCCTCAACCCCGCGCTTAGACACCCAGGTGCCGCCGAAATCCTTGTCGCAGATGTATTGCCGACAGAGCTGATGCGCTCCGTTCAACGAATCAAGAACAATCCACTGCACCCCCTCCGGTGAATCAAGCACAGCATCAAATGCCTGCAGCACCTGCTCCCATGTTTCACACACACCTTCAACGGGCAAGGAAGGAACACCGAGTGCATCACAGCCCGCCTCAGTCTTAATGAACACACACCCTGGCGCGTTGGCGCCGAAGGATGACTTGCCTATGCCAGGCTCTCCGTGAATCACAAGCCGTGGTGGCATGATTATCATGCGCTCTGCGGCAGCACGTGCAGCCTTTAAGTCAAATTGATTTACCATTTTTCTCTCCCTGGGTTAGCTCACTGTGAGCTGGTTTGTCTTTGAAGCCGATGCCGTCTAGAGATTCAGTGTTACAACACACACTGAAATATGAGCACGTCCCATACCTAGCAACACAGCTGTTCTGGAATCGTGGGTACACTGCATGCTCAGCCTTCATCGCTTTTGCAATCTGCACTATCTCCACTGTTTTGTTTGTCGCCTCATCTTCTGTAATTGGAATCTCTCGCCAGATATACCGCTCAGAATTTGTTATGTACTCCTGGCATATCCGTGCCTTGTACTCCGATATGGTCTCCTGGTTTTGTTCTTTGCGGATCCCGTATTCCAATGCAGTCTCTACCTTGCGCTTGGCTATTTTCTTTTTCTGCGCTGGCTTGCTTTTCGTCTTTCGGACAACGTCGTAGGTTAGCGAAGGTGGACCTTTTGATTCCGCAATTTCGGACAAAGCTTCACGGTAAAGAACCATCTGCGTATCGTAGCAAAGCCCCGCCCAGAACGAAGAGTGCGGCTTCTCAACATCTGTACTACCTGATGTCTTGTGGTCTACAAGTATGAGCTGTCCCCTCTTTGTTCTCAGAATGAGATCTATCTTCCCGGCAAACTCGATGCCGTCAATCGTCTTAGTCCACTCGTGCTCGACAGCCACGACCTCATGCATCGCACGGGTGAACTCTCGGTGTCGGTAGTAGCCTTCAATGTATGCCTGAACCTTGATTGCTTCGAGCCTGCCCGCTTCGGTGTGGACAAAGTCTTCCCCGAGCATATAGCTCGTGGCATCACCTATGGCTTCTTTTAGTGGCTTATCATTCCAGAATGCTTCAAGCCCTAGGTGTACTGCTGTGCCCACAATTAGTGGCGTTTGCGGTGCAGCTGATACTCTCTCATCGATGTATGAATATTTAAACTTACGTGGACACGTGGTGTACGCGTTCACGGAACTTGCCGTAACTAACATATGTTCTCTCCCTGGTTAGACGCACTATGCATCATGTATCTGACAAAAACTTCGCGCTTCACTCAATCAATTATTTCCCACTCACTTTCTCCAAGGTCCGGCGTAAGATCTTCGAGTAGCTTGTGGGTGTGCATGACAGGTGGTCTCCCTCTGGCCGGAGCAAGTTCACCACCCATCCGCACGGCTATATCAATATCGCCTTCCAAGATAACCTGCAAGTGCGAGTCACCTTCAAGGTATTGCAGCACCCTTGCCTTGTTGAGGCGCTGCGCTGCTTCTTCAAACGTAGACATGATGGGCTCGTGGTCCAGCAACCTTTCAACTGCCAGGCTTACGATGCTACTCATGCCAAGACCCAGCCTCTTTGCCGCCCTGCTCGCACGTTCAGCTGTTGCTGGGTCAAGGTGTGTTGTCACCTTCTTAAACCCCTTGCCCTTGCGCACCTTGCTTGGCGAGTTAGGTAATGGGTCATCAGTAAAGTCCTTGCCCTCATACAGCCAGCCAGCGATGCGTACAGACTCATTCTCAGTGGGCACCTGGGCACCCCGGAGAAGATAGCCAAGCCGGACGTGGTGCAACCCCATCTGACTTGCCGCCTGCCTCTCCGAGATGCCGCGCTCACTGATGACTAGGCGCAGCCTCTCTCCCACCGCTTTCGCAAGTGGGTTCGAGTCCATGGGTAATTGATGATCACCCCGCGCCATGAATCACGATAGTTTGGGCTTTGTCATACATTTCCTGGTGTTTAACACGGAGCGCAAATTCAACATCCCAATAGGGAAGCAGCTTTTTAATTTCCTGCAGTGCTTTGCCCGGCGCAGTGCCGGGCGCAAAGTAATCAGGATCTTCATGAACATGATCCATGAGCAGGAGAAACTCCCAATCATTCATGCCTATAACAGCCACCACCAAGTAATACAGTCGTGCAATATCTTGGATGCTTTTTAGTGACCCGTCAGGGATTCCATCTTCCGAGTATTGGTGCCACTCAAACCAGTCCTCATTGGTTTCAGCAAAGGTGGCCATGCTTACCACCTCCGCAACCATTGCCTCGTGAGGCTCCATGTTTTCTTTGTGCCCTATGGCAAAAAGATTGTAAGAAACTTGTTTACTAAAATCCGCAGTAAGAAATGCGGCGCTATCTTTGTTGGGTTTGACAGTTGCCATGAGTAGTTACCTTTTGTTTGGCTTCACTATATAGAGCGTTAAGCTCTGGTTTCCGGACAAATTATTTTGCCTTCCCTTATTAAGACTCCAATGGACCTCAATTTCTGACAAATTAATTTATACTTTTTTTCTCTTCTGCAATTTCCTGATCGTTTAAGATTTGAATACCCTCCACATCCATATCACTTAGCAGCTCAACAGCTGCAGCCAGGGCAATCTGGTCAAGCATGTCCTCTGTTCCGTGAATCATCGCCTCTAGTGTTGCAATGATTGTCTCAATTCTAATCATCTGAGCCATAGCTTTTCTCTATCTCTTTCATCTTTGCTTGCAGCCTCCACTCTGACAGCTGCTCTGGTATTGATTCAATGTATGAGATGACCGCCAGCACCAACACGGGCAGACCAAACACCATTATAAGCATCATGTACCCGGCGCCGCTACTCTCCATACTGTTCTTCTTCTGACTCCCTGACAACGGTTTGCCAGACCTCAATGCCACGTGCGACACACATTCTGACCATCTCTGACCTGGATGGGGCGCCGTGCGGGAATAGCCGTAGGTCATCACCACCAAACTCGATAAGCTCATCGACTGCCTCAAGCATGTTGTCGCTTACCCTCACACTAATCTTTTGCATTCCCATTACTGCTCCCCTTGTTTCTTGAGAAGCTCATACGGGTACCTTCTCTGCCTGTTGTGTTGCTCTGCGCGTACGCAGTTATCAATCATGCTTAACTCCTGCTCTGTTAGGTCCATCAGGTTATCCAGTAGGAGCTTGCACAAATAAGCCAGGCCAAAGATGTCGATAGCCTCGGTTGGATTGTTCTTTACATACTTAGATGCAATGCTTTCGCAGTCATCAATCTTAACGATGACCGTGATTTCTTCTTCCATTACTTAATCCTTTTAGCTGGCAGCTCCAGCAGTGAGAGTTGTTTGTAGATAGCCCACCGCAATGCAGCGATAGCCTTCTCTCCGGTAAGCTCCGGCATCTCCACCATGCGAAGCTCACCATCGTGTATCTCGACAAGGTGACCCTCTGAAACTCCAACACCGTCGAGTACAGCGTTGAGAATATCTACAAGGTGAAACGTGATAACCTCATGGTCTTTCAATGACTGGAGTATTATCTTGTCTTTGTATTTTGCATTCTTGCACGTGCGAACATTGTGTCCGCGCTGCCCGCAGGCTCCGCACTTTCTCTTGTTACTCATATCAATCTTCTCCCTTTATCCACTGCAAGCAGTCCTCTTTAAGCTTTGCCGGAGAAGAGCGAATCGTGGAGCCGTATGCCAAGCCACCCCCCTCGCAAATCTGTTGCCCCAGGACACCCTCTGCGCCCGGAGACTCAAGGTAAACATAGCCTCCCTCATCCGGCATCCAGAACTCATGGCTACTAATCTTAATCCTCATATCAATCCCCTCTCTTTAGCCATGCCCGTCACCATTGCTCTGATAGTGGCGCCGCCATGGCCTCGTGGNTTCAATCCCTTAACGTGCGGCAGGCCGAGCGTAACCACTACTGCCGAGATGTTCTGCATCTTGGACTCATAGCTACCCTTGGACCGCACACCGCTGTACTTCTCAATGAGCTGCCGATACTTGGCAGTCTTAAGAATCTTATCGCCTCGCTTGTCTGCTTCGAGCCAGTCAAAGTACACACTGATTGTGTCCCGTAGCTCTGCGTTACTGTACACTGCCATCGCGTTTACCTCTCACACTGCCTCTCTCACAGCGTTGATTAAATGTGTTATCACTGGTGGACACACGGCATTGCCCAACATGTGGACTGCCTGTCTCCGGTGAATCTTGCCGCCCTTCTTGAGTGGCAACTTGTAGTCGGCAGGGAATCCCATGCCGGCGAGTATCTCAGGTACCTGCAGCATTCTGCACTTGCCGCCATCGACAAGCAGCCACCTGTCCCTGGTTGTGAGCGTACCCACAGGTCTATCGAGTGACCGGCCAGACAGGCCTGAGCCTGAGCCGTAGAACGGGGCAAGGAACCTGTCGCTCTTGAGCTGCTCGCGGCCCCTAGCTACACGCTTACGTGTGTTCTCGCTCTTGTCTCGCACGATGCTCCACTTCCATGGTCCACCCCAGTCAATTGATGGGCGGATAGCTTGGTGCTTACGCGTCCTGAGCTTCAGCTTGATGGGGTGCTTGGACCTCGTACCTACAAGGAACATGCGTTTCCTGTTCTGGGGCACACCAAAGTCTGCTGCATCCAGTACATGCGGGGCTATCGAGTAGCCCAGCGCACTCATGGCCTCACGCCACACACCAAACAGCCTCCATTCCATAAACTCTGCCACGTTCTCAACGATGAATACGCCGGGCTTGTGCATCTCTGCCGCGCTCACGACTGCCCAGGCTGTAGACCTGGATGAATCATGGTGCGTCTTATCCTTGCCCCTTGCTCGGCTGTGCCCCTGGCAGCATGGACTAGCCAGCAGCAGGTCATGCGCTGGAACCTGTGCCCAGTTCGCCTGCTGTAAATCCTGGCATGCATGCTCAGTGCCTGGGTGGTTGCGAGCATGCGTCTCCACTGCATCGGGCCAGTGATTAGCTGCCCACACCACGTCTACCCCTGCCGCCGTCGCACCTTGGGTCATCCCACCCAGGCCAGCGAACAGGTCAATTGCTTTAATCGTCATCGCATTCCTCCTCTTCGTCGCGCTCCTCTTTTTCGTCACCGCTGTCTTTCATCATGAGGCCAGACATCGCAGCCACTGCATCGTTCCAGCCTTGCTTGTACGGGTCAGATGTAGTGATAGCGTGTTCTTGCTCTGCTAGGGATGTAATCGTACAGACTGCTTCCTCTAGGTCTACGCCGTCGAATGCGCTCTCGACTGCGTCACTAATCATGTAGCTCAGGTTGTCGCTTATGTCGTCAATCCGAGAATGCAGTGACCTTATGGTCTTCTCTGCGTAGGTGCGCTCACGCTCCGTGTCTACGCTAATGTGTGCCCGTCTGAATGCTTTCCTTTTACTCATCGCGTTTCCTCTTTCTGGTTACTCTTCTCTCAGTCGCAGCGACTCCGCCTCATGCATTCCGCTGTAATCAACCTCGAATCTACCCTCCACCTGATTAAGCACCACAAGGGTGAACTCGTCCCACCACATGTGCTTGCCCATGCAGTAATCGACAGCGTCATCGACATACTCTTGGGTTTTCTTGCCGAGCCGGTGATCCTCGACGGATGCGTCGTCGTAGAAGGCAAGGCAATCACCTATCAGGTCATTGATCATGCCATCCTCGTGCAGCATGTCGGCAAGGTGCTCGCGCCTGTGACGGCTAACGAACCAGCGGTACTCGGCGACTACTTCGTCGTCGTCACCATCGAACTCATCCAGGCGCTTGCGCCAGTTCTTCATCGCTCTCTCTTTACTCATCTCACAATCCTCAGTCTCTCAGACAGCTTGCGCTTGCCGCCGCCGTGACCAGGGAACCCGATAGAGTATCCCCTATCTTTCCTGGCGCAGAGCGGCTTGCCGCTGCCACAT
>JGI24006J15134_10002126_pt1 | contig 11117 bp, 6 predicted proteins | sample LinPmetageLP53_FD_15134 | JGI IMG/M metagenome (IMG submission 15134) | reverse complement strand
TTTTCTATTAAAACCTACTCTATAAGGTATACCACCTTCGACGTATAAACCTTCGTCATAACTTTTAACAGGTAAGGTAGTATCTCTTGTTTCATCAGCTGCATTAGGTAGTATATTACCTGTAACATCAGATACAAAACTATCTACTTCCCATCCACTACTTCCTTCGTAACTAACTGTTTTAAAATTCTTACTTAAACTAGGACCATTATTAAATACAAAAGTTATAGAGGATTCATTATCTACTCCATAAAAGTTATTAGTATTAACTGTGTTGTCATAGTGTTTGTATAGCTTACCGTTTTTAGTTGTAAACATGTTATTCTTCATACTTAACACCATACCTGGTCTATAAGTATAAAATGTAGTCCAACCTTGTATAGACTCATCGAAAGCTAGTGTACTATAGTAATCACTTGTCTCATCAGTTGTTTTACTACCTGAATGTCTTTGTAAAGATACAATATAGTTGTCTTTGTAATTATCAAAGCCACCTTCTATTTTATCTTTTTGGTAATACATAAATCTTATATGTGGATCTAAATTTAAAGCATTTACAGGAAGTGATCCTAACGAAAGGTACACTACAAAATTACCATCATAAAAACCCGTACCAACAACAAAAGAGTTGATCGTTATAAAGTCATCTCTACCAGCCGTAGTGTCAAGCTGTATTTGCACTTGAGAACCTATAGTAATATCTTCAGGTGCGGAAACTTTGCCTAAATTAACCCATGGTCCAAGTGGTGAAGCTATTGGATTTGGTCCATAATCATCAGGTCCTTGATCTATTCTACCAGTAGAACTATTGTATACCAAAGGATAAGATTTAGACCTAAAGGTTATTTTATCAGATACTTTAGCTAATTCATCTCTAAAATAATCTTTCATACCATAAGATGATATTTCAGTTATACCATCTCTAGACAGCCTTAAAACAGCGTTACGATCTCTATCTACAAAGTATCTTCTAAAACCAAATGAAGCAAAAGACTCTGGGTTTCTGCTAATACCATAATCTCCAACGTAAGGTGAAACTTGCCCTATAACTACATTAGAAGCCGTTGATAACGGTGTTCCTTCAGCCGAATAAATAGCATCTTTATCTATCAATGCTTGACTAACTTTATTTTCTTGAAATATAGTTAAGTTATTATCCATTGCAAATAAGTGCTGTATAGAACCATTGTGTGGGTCTACAGTCTTAGTTATGTCCTCAGCTATAGAAAACACGTTAGTATTGTTTATATTTGTTCTAGTGTTATATATACCTGAATAAACTAAACTACTTTGTCTATACCTAACGTCATTAGATTCTTCTTTCAAATAAGCTCTTACACCTGGATCTACTTGAGTATTATTGAAACCACCTTTTATTCTAGACTCTTCTATAATCCATTTAGATCCTTCAACAGGATCGTAGTCAGCTGGAGTAATTGGATTTACATTTGAGTATGGTGCTGAAGGTGTATAACTATTTGTAACACTTGCTATGGGCCAGTTTGGCCAACCGCTAGTAGCGTAATCTTTTTTAAATGGAATACCTGGAAAAACCTTATAAAATCCAATAACACTATTTCTACCTGTAAGTTTTTTTGTTGAAACCTGTTTTAACCAAAACGAATTGTAATATTTAATTTCTAAGTTATAAGCCATTGTTTTGTTATTTTTCTAATATAAACCTAATTATATATTCTACTGATGTTTCTTTTTGATTGCCTCCAAAACAGTCTTCTAAAGTACATTTTAACGTTACAATTTTAGCAGAGCTTTTTAAATTTAAAGAATCAATTAAACTTAAAGTTACATTCATAGTTACGGTAGGTTGAGTGCCATTTTGTAAATTTCTAATTGTAAAACTATTAGATATTTCGCTAGTAGAAACAGGTAAAGTAGGGTTTATAATAGCTGGATTTGAAAGATCACATATATGCATTGCTAATACCTCAACCTTATGCTCTAATTGGTTTAATCTAAGAGGAGCAGATCCACCTGAGCTTAATTGTTGTAATCTTAACAAATAGTCCGAAAACTCTTCGCTACCTGTGAAACTTTGAACACTACCATTAGAAGTATAACCAAATCTAGCTATCTCAACATAACCAAGTCCATCATTTTCTTGTGTATTAGTTTCTAAATTGTTATTGTCAAAAGTTTGAACTACATTATTACCTAAAAAACCAATAAGAATAGAACTGTCTAAAGGTAATCCAGGAGGAGTATTAGTTATAGGGTTATTATAAAAGTTAAACAAAGTATTACCGTTAGTTGTGTCTGTGGGAAAAGTAGTTAAAGAAAATCCACCACCAGTGCACATGGCACCTATTAAAGGTTTATTATTAGAAAGGTTTAAAGTAATATTTGGTATTAAAATATTAGCGCCACTGTTATTAACTACTTGTACTGTTATTATATAATTATCGTTAACTACTGAATTAGCTAAAAAAGCTTGTGGTAATTTTCTAACAAACACAAATTGAGCTTGATTAAATAAACCGGAGCCAGGAACTGATTTAATAATTTCAAAAGGCCAATTCTGTTGAGCTAATGTTGTGTTAGCTACATCTTTTACTGAATTAACTTTAACATCTATACTACTGTCTGCAAAAACACTACCGGTTTGGTCAACTATTTGAAAATTATTACTAATATAATCATTACCACTTGTATCAATTCCTTCTTTGTATATTGACACTACATTTGTGGTATTAGTAATTACTGGTACATTTACATTAGACTCTACATTAGTATTAAACTCTTCTATTGTTCCACTAGACGAAGTTTCATAGTATATATCTATTTCAGATTTAACAGGTTTAGTTTCAAATATTGTTAGTGTCTTAGAAAACTCAAAACTATTTGCAGAATTCCTTATACCATACTGTTGGTCAATAGTAGCACCAATTCTTCTTTTAGTTTTTATAGTAGCTATAAGAGGATTTTTGTTATTTTCTAAAAAAAAAGGATCTATATTACCTAATTCTCCTGGATATGCAAAGGTAGACGTATTCGTATATTGTGAACTACCGTCAGAAGGATCCATATTTAAGTAATGAACATCTATACCTTTTAAAGCCACCCAATCACCCACTTCTGAAAACGGTTTTATAGAAGTAACTTCATTGCTATCTACTATTAAGGTTTGCTGACTAATATCTGCTAAACCAATTTCAACATCTACATTTCTATTGTTGACTCTATTGTACAATACAGTTTCAGAAGAGTATATCTTATCAGAAGGGCCAACTTCACTTAAATTTCTTGGTATTTTATTTATATTATCATTAAAAAGAGCTATGTGATTAACTCCATTTTCTTTATTATAATTTATAACAGGAAAATACACTGCCGGAATACTTGGTGGATTTCCAGCACTAAAAAGATACATAGGATCATAAACAATATTTCCACTTAAAGAACCTGGTACGTATATATTATAATAATCTTGTTCTTGTTGTTTTATAACTATTTTATAAGTATACCATCCAGTTGGGTTTTCTTTATCCACCCAAATACCATTGTATGATAAAGTTTTAGTTGTGTTTATTTTTTCGTCAAACTCTACAGCTAAAGAATTACCAAGCCAAGAAAGTGGATCTACACCACCGTTGGAATAAGGACTAAAGTATGTTGATGAAAACTCTGTTAAACCAGTATTGTCATTATTAATAATAACATTTGAAGACCTACCATATCTATCTTGTAGTACAACACCTACTTGATATGTTCTATTCTGTTTTAAAGTATGGTTTAAAAGCTCTTCATTTATTTTTAATGAATTATCAAATCCTTTTTCAAAACGTTTAACAGCATACTTTAAAGAGTTAGGTGTTTCGTTGTTTTGTAAAAAATTACCATATATAATTCTATTACCAACTATTTCTTGTGTTTTTGCTTTTAAAGGTACTATGTCACTTACTCTTACTATTTCTTTTTCAGGTAATACTTTTATAGGGCTTTGAGATTTATAATTGTATAAATATTTAGATTCTAAACTTGCTATAGTTAATTCAGCTGAGGTTCCTCCAGACGTAGGTGATGGTATTGTTATTACGTCACCAATCTTATAACCAGTACCATGTGTTATAACGTTTACTGAATCAATAACACCTCCTACTACACCTACTATGTTTACTCTTAAACCAGTTCCACTTCCGCCTTGTGTATTTACAAATGTAGTTGTTGAAAAACCAGTACCACCGTTATCAACAGTAAGAGTTGAAGCTAAACCTTGCCTCAAACCTTCGCTGTCTATATCAGCAACTACTTTTAAAGACTGTTCGTCAGAAGCTTTATAAAGTATTTGTAGTTCATCTACATGTAAATTATTTGCTAGATCGTTGGGTGAAAAAGGTAAATCTATCATTAAACCAGCCGTAGTAACTTGGTTTTCCATAAAATCAACTATACTTGATTCAGCAGTTTTTGAATCATCATCACCTATAAAATAACCAAATTGTTTAGGTACAAAAGCGTGTTGTGAAAAAGGTGCAGTTAAAGAATATTCGCCATCATCGTATTTAAATCTATAGCTAAATCTAACAAATTTATCTTTTAATAAATCTACATCACCTTCAAACTTATTATTGTAATTAGGGTTTTTAATACTAAACTCAACATCTTTGTTAATAAAAGCTTCACCACCAAAAGATGTACCATAAACTTGCGGTATGTTAGAAATACGATTACCATCTTTATCTTTTAAATAAAACATGTAATCACTGAAAGTGCTATCAAAAGAGTCTAAATAAGCTTCACCAGTTTCACCTGTTAAAGTAACTTTAATATCTATATTTCCATTACCTATATAGTCTATTATATTATTGTCACCAATAGGATTTTGAACTCTTATACTATCGTCTGTACCTCCATCAAATATTTCACCACTACATGTAACTATAGGTGGTAACCATTCATCAACTTCATTTATTAAAGTAGTTTCTTTTTCTCCTCCAACATTTACTTCTTTTAAAAAGTTTATAGAAGTATAAGGTGCATACTTAGCTACTGATATATGATCCTCATGAGTATAATAACCTGGACTTGTAATACTAATATAAGGATTACCAAGAGCTCTTTCAATGTTTATTTTTCTAGGTTGGTTTCTGTCATCAGTCCAAAATAATAAGTCTTCAAGAACGTTAACACCTAATATAGGGTGTGTTTTAGAAAAGTTTAAAAAAGTACCAGCAACTAAAATACCGCTAGATACATTAGTTACATTTACATCTATAGCATCACCACTTATCTGAGCATAACATATGTAATTAGCAGATCCAGTTCTAGTCCAATTGCTTGTAGCATCAGAAAAAGAAGCGTCTGGCACAGACAAATTAGTACTTATGCCAACCGAAGCATCAGTGTAGTTAGTTATAAAAAAGAATATTCTATTATTAGAAACGTCTGTACAATGACCTATTATCTCTAAATTTAAATCAGTTAAACCAAAGTCAGCTACTTCTATATTACCTAATATGTTTTCTAATGCACCAACGTCTGCACCTTCAGAAGTACTTACACTAACATTTTCAGCATCTCTATATTCACCATTAGGTATTATTCTTGAGTCTAGATCTTTGTTCATCTTAGACTTCAGAAAAGTATTCTTAATNTCTGGCATAATTAATGTTTAATCCATTTACCTTTATTTCTAAAGACTTGTGTTATCTCTTCCAGCTTAANNTTACTTAATCTTATTTTAGCNTTTCTAAGAGCACTAGAACGCTCTCTCTTGTACCTATTNATTATATACTCAGGTACATTAGCTCTACCAGATAAAACTCCATGAGCAATATGCATATACATTGCTTGCTCAGCCATNTTAGGNACTTTANNATCACCATCATAAGCTAAACCATCTGATATGTATTCTAATATTATAACCTTACCAACTAAATCACTAGTAAAAGAAAACTTACCTAGTCTTTCATTAATAGTAAACTTACCATTTACATTAGCTTCTTCAGGTTCTAAACCATATCTTTGACCTAATATCCAGTCTCTTCTTGGGTACCTGTAATCATCTGGAGATATATTGTTTATAGAACTTTGACTTGCCCATCTGTCATCTGTTATAGATTGTTCAGCATCATTGTTTTCACCAAAAACATTTTGAGTTGGTAAACCATCTGCATCTTGTATCTGTAATTCAGTAGGATTAGAAGTTACTCTAGTTGGATATATAATGTGTTTAGCACCTGCAGTATCTATCCAAGACATTTGTACATAGTTAACATAGTCTTGTGGTATAGCCACAGATAAACTTGGAGGAATAGTGAGCTCTTGAGATTTTATAGATTTAAGAGTGTCGTAAGAAAACTCTTGTAAACCTCTTTTAGCGTGAAACATTATATCAGTTCTTTTAGCACCAGCTATTAATTTACCAGCACCAACATAACCAACTATAAAGTTATTTATAATATCATCTAATGTTGTATAAGCATAACCACCGTAGTTATTATTTATAGCAAACTGCTTTAGTTGTATATAGAAATTACCTTCATAGCCGACAATATTACCTCTTAATGTTATTTGACTGTCAGGACCAGAGGATATATAAGATAAGTCTTCTGCTAAAGCAACGTAATTAGTACCTCCATCAACTAAGTAATAAAGAGTATAGTTTGATGTTGAGCTTATTTGTGTACCTGTAGAATCAAAAGCACTAACAGCTGAAGTGTTGAATCCCCAGTTATTTAATACTATATCAGTATTAGGACCAACTGATATGAAACCATGATCTTGTTGTCCTGCGTAGTATTGAGCGTTAGTTTCTGTAATTAGTCCCATTTATTAAGATTTTTCGTTTACTTCTTCTTGTTGAATTTTTTGTGCTGCAACCTGTACTATAGATGGATCACGAATAACTATACCAGAATAAAGTAGTATATTTAATATAACCTCAGTTTGTTCCGATGTATGTAAACCAAAGTCAGTAAAACCTTGTTGTGAACCTGAAAATAAATTAGCTGCAGTTAATGTTATTTCTAAGTCAGGACCAGTAGAACCAAATAGACCAGCATTAAACTGTAAAACATCACCAGCTACATAGCCAGAACCTTGAGTATCAACATTTATACTTGAAACAATACCTGTAGAATCAACAGCTATAGTGAAAAAAGCATTAGCACCAGAACCTGTTAATGATGTTAAGTTAGTATAAGTCTGTGGTGTACCACCTGATATATTAGTAGTTATTGAAGACGTTATATCACCTAAGTTTATAGAAGTAGCGTTATAGTTATAGTTTGTAAATACGTACTGATTTAAACTACCTAGAACATAACCCCATCTAATGTCACTTGGCTTTTTAACATATTGAACCCTAACATTATCATTAATAGATTTAGGGTATAATGTTATTTTGTTATCTTCATATAAATAAATAGGTTGAGAAGCTGTAGGTGCGGTTAATGGAGATTTTATTATATTATAATATTCTGCTCTACCTACTCTTTGTACTTCAACTAAACCGGATGGTCCAGCTTTTGGATTAGCGCCATAGTAGGTAACAGAACCTAATCTATATAGCTCTTCAGGTAAGTTAAATATACCTGCGTTATCAAAACTATTTTGCAGTGAAACAGTTAAGCCTTGCTCTGTTTTAAACTCTGCAATCTTTTCATCTGTAATGGCTACACGATCAGAATACTCCATATCACTTTGTGGTATACGAACTTGCTGGTTCAAGTCTTCAAAGTATCTTTCAAATATTTGTCTTTGCACTTGAGTACCAATTTTATTAAATTCGTCTGGCGTCATATAACCACGCTGTTCGTTATTTAGTATAAGTAATACTGTTTTATATACTGTATCTACGCTTATTGCCATTTTAATATTTTTAAAAAAAAGGGTGGCGTTAAAACCACCCTAATTTATTATCACTTGTTATTTTAGCTTTTTATCTATTGTTTTGTAAACCTCAACACCTTCATCTGTTTTAAACCAAGCAGCTAAAGCTGAATATGGGTTTTCATCAAATGGTACGTTCATTAGCTTACGGCCATTGCTAGCCCAAGAGAAAGTTCTTTGATCTTGAGATAAATCTAGTATATTAGCTTCAGTAGCTCTAATACCAAAATTTCTAAGACCAACGTTTTCATCATTAGCTAATTCTATAAATAATTCTGGATTACTTCTAGCTAATAACATTAAATCTCTTTTAAGTTCTTTAGAACTCATTGTGGATACTCTAGAACCTTGCTCAACTCTTAATATAGCTTCGGCTTGATCAATATCCATAGTCATAGCAGTGTTCATAGCTTCTACTTCTAACTCTAAATAATCAAGATCATCTACCGCTTCTTGTGCTTCATCTTTTTCAGTATATAAAGCATTTCTATTAGGATGATATAGAGAAAGTAGTTTTTGTAAAGCTACATCTGATTTAGGTACCATAAGTACACCGTCTTCAAACACTATGTGACCTAGTGTTACGGGTCCATCTTGCTCGTCTACAAAAGGGCTTCTCATGTTAGTAGCGTATCTTAACTCTCTATTGTAACCTTTTTCTTCATCAAAATACATTAAAGGTTTTCTCATAGAATGCCTTGAGTTTATTCTATATGTTAAGGGAGATTTATCGTTTGTTAAGTTATAGTATCTGTCTTTAATTTCCCAAGTATCTTTTTTTACCTCAGCTTTTTTAGCTTCAGGTTTTTTCTTTTCTTTTGTTTCCATAATATAATATAATATAATAATTAAAAAAGACCCCGCCGAAACGGGATCTTATTATTGTTAGCTATTAAACAGAAGCCATAGTTGTAGAACTAATTCCAGAGCTTAATGATAATACTGGAGCAGGGCCAGAAGCACCGTTCATTTTATCAATTGCACCTAAAATAGCATCAACATCAGCTTGAGTTAAATTAGAAGATCCATCTATAGTAACTTTGTAACCACTAAGGTAACTTACTACTACATCATTACTAACTAATTTAACCATACCTACGTTTTCCGCAGATACTAAATCAAATTCAGCAGAAGTTCCAGTAGTAACTGTACTATGCTTTTTTATTTTAATATATCCCATTTTCTTTATCTTTTAAATGTTAATAATTATACAGTTGACTTAAATAACACGAAGTTATTAGCACCTTGTACACAAAGACATCTTTCAGATAAGAAATGTACTTGCATTGCGTCTAATCCTGAAGTGTAAGATCCACCTACAGAACCAACAACCCAAGACTTCATTCTTCTGTCATCAGCTTCAGAAGCTCTATATCTTACATGTAAGAAAGGTCTTCTAATGTTAGATCCCAAAGATTGGTCATATACAGTTGACGTTCCAGCAGGAATCATAACTCCATCAATGTCTCCAGTTAAACCTCTTGTAGAAGCATCGTTTAGATATTTCCAATCAGTTTTGTAGAAGTCATAAGAACCTCTTCTGAATCCAGAGAAACCAAAGTTAAGTGCCATGTCTTCTTCATTGTTAAATAAACCGTAAGAAGCAGCTCCAGTTGAAGCATATGACCCGTTCATTGCAGCAATCATATCGTCAAAATCTAAAGCAGTTGATCTTGATAAAAATAACATATTTTCTTCAATAGCACCTTGACTGTCTAATTGTTTAAGGATAGCATCAAAATCTCCTAATGCACCAGCTCCAGGAGCAGCAGCACCAGCAAAGTCGTTATAGATGTTTCCTCTACTTTCAATGGCTGCAAATAAACCTTCAGAACCATCTAAAGCTACACCGCCTGCACCTTTTTTCTCAGCTTCAACCATTGACATTTCAAGATAATCTTCAAAACGTAATCTAGTTTCAGACTCAGCTTTTAGATACCATAAGTACCCAGATGTACCGTCTTCAGTAGCAACTTCAACCCAACCAATTTGAGCAGTATCAGAACCAGAAACTTCGTAGAAGTCTTTAAGTATGATAGGCTTATTGTTAAATTGAGTGAAGTCTGGCTGAATAGCAGAAACTCCAGACGTAGCTAAATTAGCAGCCGCATCCATTCCAGAAGTTCCTTTTCCAAATTCAGAACCATAAACAAATACTTTAGCTTTGCCAGCAGCACCAGCTAAAGAAGCCATGTTAGCAACCTTATAGGTTGCAATAGTTACAGTAGCAACAGGTCCAGCTTGAATAGCACTAACATCAGAAACTCTACCTTTTAAAGTAACTAAGCCTTCTGAAATAACAACAGTTTGACCTTTTCTGATAGCACAGTTTTTACCAGCCTCTAAAGGAACTGTAATAGTAGTGTTACTAGCAATAGTACAACCATCATAAGATACGTGTAGTCTATTTTGTTCAGACCAAATCACTTGGTCAGATGTCATCGGCATTTCAGCGCCAACCATTCTTAAGAAACCTTGTAACGTTCTGTTACCAAATCTCTCTACTTCTGCTTCGTACAATTCAGGAAGGTACTGTTGAGCAAAAGTTTGTGTCCCGTCAGTAAAAGACAAGTAGTTAGTATCTAACGCTTGCTTTTTCTGATGTGGAATTAATCCCGGGGCATTAGTTATATCTAATCCCATTTTTTTAAATTTTAAGTTTTATTTTTTATTTGTTCTTATTTTTAACTTAGAACTATCAACTCCAGAAATAGCTTTTACTTTTAATCCGTTTATAAATACCTCACCAGTAGACATAGCTCTTGGTTCGTTACTTATGTTTTTGGATTTAGCCATCATATCTTTAACAGCATCGGCTTTGCCTTGCTCATAAAAATGATTAGCTATAGTATCAGCATTCTGTGCCGCGTATATGGCTTTATGATAGCCCTTAAAATCTTTTACTTCACCTTTGTTATCTAAGAACTTCCCGATTAGGTTTGTTAGATCTGATTGACTATTTGCAACATCTTCAGTATTACTAACTCCATACCTAAACTTCTTTTCACCAACACTGAAATCAAAACCTTTGAATTCTTGGTTAAAAAAGTTTTTAGTACTAGACTTAAACTTATCATGTTGCGCTTGAACCGTTTTTTGTTCTTCGTTATATCTATTGAAAAAGTCAGTTGCTTTTTGTTGGTCTTGAGTTACGCCTGGTCTCAACTTGATCTCATCGTAATATTTACTCTTTGTTTCCTCTAAAAAGCTTTTGGCTTTTGCAATTTCTTCTTTACGAGCAAGTTTTTTCTTTCTTATATCTCGCT
>JGI24006J15134_10002122_pt1 | contig 11131 bp, 10 predicted proteins | sample LinPmetageLP53_FD_15134 | JGI IMG/M metagenome (IMG submission 15134) | reverse complement strand
GGTAAAAACATTGCTAAAGGTAAAATGTCAGCTGCTTATTGGGCAGATAAAGTTAAATGGTAGGAGTATAGTATGAATAAGAAAGTAAAAGCACCAGCTGGATTTCATTGGATGAAAGCTGGAAGAGGATTTAAATTAATGAAAAATCCTAGCGGTGGTTATAAGTCACATAAAGGTGCAAGCTTATCAGCGTCATTTAAAGTCCAAATGAAACATAAGAAAAAATAAATATGAGTTTATATAAAAATATTAACAAACGTAAAAAGTCAGGTACAAGTAGAAGTAAAAAAAAATCTACTATAAGTAAAAAAGCGTATGACAATATGAAAAAAGGTTTTCCTAAGAAAAAGAAAAAAAAGAAACCAGTAAAACGAAAAAAGAAGTGAAGTTGAATACAAATATTTCCGTAGAAAATGTAATAACAGTTATTGTTTTAGTGTTTAGTATGACTCTTGCTTTTGGTTTTATGAAATACGATATAGATGCTATTAAAAAACAAATGGATTTAAAAGCTGATGAAAATTTAATTAATTACAAATTAGATGTAATAATGCAAGATATTACAGAAATAAAACAAACTCTAAAGGAGAGCAAATAATATGGACTTTATGAACGATTGGTTAAGTTGGTCTAATCTATTTTATATGGTTGGACTAGGTATTGCAGGTTACGCAACTACTGTAACTGCTAAAAATAGAAATTTTGTAGTACAAATAGGTGAGTTAGTCAAAGCATTGGAAGATGGCATGAAAGATAAAAAACTAACTAAAGCAGAAAAAGACAAAATAATGAAAGAAGCTCTTGATGTTGCAAAAGCTATGATTCAAAGTAGATGGAAGCTTTGGTAAATGCCTAAATCCTATTTAAATATAAATAATTTTGGGTTAGGTATAAACAACGTTAAAAACCCTAGAGATTTAAAAAATGGTGAATCAGCAAATCTTGAAAATTTTAATGTATCTAAAAATGGAGAATTAATTCCTAGGGGTGCATTTAATAGTAATACTGATGGCACTGGTGTTGAGATTATTAATAATGGTCAGGAAGTAGATAATTTAACAACTAGTATTACTGCAGGTCATGGTCTTTTTTATTTTGAATCAGATAATCCAGTAGGAGTTAGGGGAACTGCAATTAATGCTAATGGGGCGACAGGAACAATAGCAGATGACCCTGATGGTAATGCTAAATACACTGTTTGTTTTTTTGACGATAATTTAATATTTGTAAATCACGATAATTTTTGGAGGGATAAAGCTGGATTTTATACTAGTAGTGATAATATTACTACAGATGTATTGCCTTTTAAGATTGTAATATCTGGAGCAGAAGAGTCTTCTAATAATGGTACTTTTACTGTTATAGCTATATTAAGTCTTGTTAATGGTGCTCAAATTTCCGTTGAAAGCTCTAATAGTCACACTATGAGTAGTTCTAAAGTTTCAAGTGTTTTAAAGTTAGCTGAAAGCACATTAACTTCTGAAAATGTAGCAGATGGTAGGTCAATTAGTTTTAAAGCGGCTGGATTTGTTGGAGATTTTGCTTTAGCTATGGGAAGAAACACGGCTGGTACAAATGCTGTAGATGTTTTTTTTGAAAGTGATGGAGCTTGGACTAGTGGTGCTATTACACCTAGACCATCTCAACCCGGAATAAGTGAAGGTGATTCAGAATTTGTTTTTCATTATGCTGAAAATGTTCTTAGAGTCGCTGATGGGTTTTTTAAAGAAGACAGTACTCCTAAGTGGTACGGCTTTATAGAAAGAAATCACTTGGCTTTAGGGTTGGGTACTTCAACCCCTAGTTATTCTTATCAAATTTATCCAGCATTTTATGAAGAAGATAATAATTTATTTACTCCAACAAGTGCTAATTACACAGCTGAAGGGAGCGTAGATGGTAGTGCAGAATTTCCATCTAGTGGTGCAGGGTGGGGTTTATCAGTTCACGAGTCTTCTGAAAATGGTGATTGGATGTCTGGAACATATAAGTTCGCTTGTTCATTTATTTACGATGGGAATCAAGAATCTTTATTAAAAGAATTTGATGCTACTCAAGTTATTTCAAATGATGGTAAGTCTATTTTAGTAAATGTTTATGCTAAAGATGACGGAACAAACCATTATGCGAACAGAATAACTGGCGGTAGAATATATATAAAAGAGTCAGATTCCAACGAAGCTACAAATGTAGGAGAACCTTATTCGTTATTAGCTGATATAGATATATTAATTGGAGTTAGAACTAGTTTAGATTCTGATTATGAAGCGTGGTCTGCAGATGGTGCTGGTGAATATAGGGTTACAAAAGATTCCGTAGAAGCTAATAGAGGTAACGCTCATTGGAGATTAAAATTAAAGTCTCCAAATATAGATACTTATGAAACAATAAATGGATACAGTTCTACATTAAAACAAATATCTTTCGGTCAATTAGGTTCTGGTTATAAGACATCTTTAGTTGCTGGAAGAAGGACATTCGTTGCTAACGTATTGTATGATGAAGATAATTCATCGGGTTCGATTGGAAATTCTGATTTTAAGCATTATGGAGATAGAATTATGTATAGTGAAATAGGAAAATTTGACACTTTTCCTTCTCATAATTTTATAGATGTAGTTTTAGGTGACGGAGAGGATTATGTAAAGTTAGCTTATTTTGCAGATAGAATCTTAGCATATAAGCAAAGGACTTTACAAATAATAAATATAGCATCACCGTCTCCATCTAATTGGTTTTTAGAAAAAACTGTTCCTTATGTTGGTGTAAAATACCCTTATTCCGTATGTGAATGTGAACTTGGAGTTATTTGGGCAAATAGAAATGGAGCATATTTATTTGACGGTAATTCAGTTAGTGAAATAACAGAAGGTAAATTAGCTGATAAAGGTAATACAGTTTATTCTTCAAGTGGTTGGAACGCTTTTTCAAGTTCCGGAGTTCATACAATATCCGTTGGTTATATACCAGAATCAAAACAAGCAATATTTATAGATAGAGTTGCTGTTGCTAATCATGCATTTTATTATGATTTCAGATATAGGTCTTGGTATTATGGGAAGTATGCAGCTCCAAATTCATCTGACAGTTTTAGTCCTTCAATGTCAAATTTTATAAATAATAGTGAGGGAACACTAATAACTGCTTACGATACTCAAACTACTAATTTAGGAGATGCTGGAACAGGTAAGATTGTATTCACTGAGTATAGTTCTGCAGAAAATTCTCATGCTCACTATGTTTTGCAAACAGCAGATTATGATTTTGGTCAACCGGGATTATCTAAAAAAGTATATGCTATATATATGCATTATAGACATAGTAATACTAACGCTATAGATGATTCAAAAATAGAATATATGCTAGATAATAATGGAACATGGACTGTCTTTAATGGGAGTGCTAACGCTATAGTTCAAACTCATGCAACTTCTAATAATTATAAGGTAGTAAAATTACCTTTAAGTAGTAGTCCAGTTACTTGTCAAAGCATTGCATTTAAATTTAACTTAACTTCTTTAGCAGCGGCTACTAAATTTGCTATAAATGATTTTGTTGTTGAATATAGAGTGTTAGCAAAAAGAGCTGCTTAATGGCTATTAATAACGATATAGATAGAGAATTAAGAAGATTAAAAAACTCTTCTCAACCGAGTATTAATGTTGATGGATTTTCTAATAAAAATATTTCTGAAGGAGATTTAAAATTTACTAAAGATAAAACAAATTTAGTTTTAAATAAAAAACACAAAGGTCTTCTTTGGCAATCAAAATTTTACAAAGACGGCAATCAAGTTGTAGATAAAAACCTTACAGTAAAAGGAAATTTAAATGTAAAAGGTAGCTTATTAGGTAATTCTTATAAGATTATAGCACATAATATGCAAGACGATATTGGAACTGCCCCTGTTTATTTACCTTGGTTTGGTGTATCCGAGGGTGCAGACCTTACGACTCAATCAGCTTCTTTTCTAGTACCATATCAAATGACGTTAGAAAAAATAATGTTTAGACCAACAGCAATATCAGCAGGTCAAGAGGGTCACGATTTAAGAGTAAAATTAATGAAGATGGATGACGGAGACACTACTGTAGACACAGTTGCTACCGCTAATTATACGAGTGCTTTAGCTTCTGGAACTTTATTTACTGTTAAGAGGTCTGATTTTGATAACATTCCTAGATTTGGAATTGGCGATAATTGTGGTATTGAAATTACAGCTGCTGGTGATTATGGAGGAGATATAGTATGGAAGATTACATCTGTTTGGGAAATAAAAATTTTATGAGTAAAATATAACATTTATTAGTTAAATTCAAAGGAAAATATTTATGAATACATTATTAGGTTACTCTTACAAAAATGGTGGGCAAGTTTCTAAGAAACTGAAGCCAATACCCAAAGGTAACCCCGGACTTGCAAAGTTGTCTCAAGAAATTCGTAATAGAATGGGGTATATGCAAGAGGGCGGTAGTGTTAGTCCTAGCTTAGCGGCATTACTTCGTAAGAGAGAAAAATATAATTCTCAACAAGCTTATGAAAAAGCATTGAGAGAAGAAGCTAAAAAAAGACAATCCTCTTCTTTATTTGGTGGTTTTGGTTCATTAGCTGGTAGTTTACTTTTACCGGCACTTACTGGAATTACTGGAGGTGCGGCTTTACCACTAATAGCAGCTTTAGGTTCATATGGCGGCAAAAAAATAGGTTCTTCTGCTGGATATGATGGTACTCCAAGATTATTTAGTTCTGCTGAATCTAAAGACTATACTTCTATAATGGATGATGAAGATTTAATATATGGTAAAGATGCTTTTGAAGGACTAGGGAGTTCTGCTAGGGATTACACTAGAAGGGGTATAGACCAAGATGCTATTGTAAGTGGATTAAAATCTGGTTTAATGGCTGGGTTTGGTGGTAGTGATAGTATGTATTCTAAAGCTGGTTCAGTTAACTTATTAAAAGAGGGTGCTGGGCAAAGATTTAAAGACTTATTTAAAGCTGCTAAATTAGCTCCTGAAGTAAAACCATTAGGTTTAGATAATCTTGGTACATTAGGCGACCCTATTCAATTTTCTTCTGTTGAAGTAAGACCTCAGCCTAAAAATAAAATTAGTCTTTATGATTTTTATACTAGCAATTTTACTAATTAAATGAAAAACTTATTAGAACTTGTACAAGAATATCAAACTGGTGGATACGTTAATCCATTTGATGCTTCCGGGCAACCTACTATAGGGGGGGTGCTTAGTGATTCAGACATAGAACTGACTGATGATAAGTACCAAGCTTTTCTTCCTACTTATGACCAAACAGGTGAACAATTCACTGTTGATAACTATATGTTAGGCAGAGAAGGAATGTATAGTGGTGCTCAAGATGCTCTTAGTGCGGCTGGTGAGCAACAGCGACAATTTGAAGCAACGTCAGGTTTTGCTGGTAGTGGTACTAATTTATTAGATTCGACTAGAAGTGATATTGTTAGTCAATTTGGTCGAGAAGGTCAGCGTATGCGTTTAGGTTTAGAGCAAGATATATATAGTCAGAGACGTGGTTTTGAAGACCAATTACTATCTGCTATTGGGGAATTAGATAATGATGCTTATACTATTGGTGAAACTGATGATGTTAGAGATTCTTTTGAAGAGTTACCGTATCAAGGTGATACAATTACTTATGAAGGTAATAATGCTTTTTGGAATCCNACTTTAAATAAATATGAATATGGGACTTTAACAACTGACTCTGATGGTAATACTGTAGAAAATATTTATCCTGACGCTAGCGACCCACAAACACCGGATGGTGACGATATTAATCCTGTTTTCACGGAGACTAATACAGGTGACTTTAATGCTTTCACTAATATAGGTGAGTATGTTTTATTGAATAATGGAATGCGTTTTGTCTGGGATAGTTCGCAAAATAGATACGTAGAATACACAGGTGGATAATGGCTAGAAGAAATATATTTGACAGAGATACTAGGGCAGGAGATTATTCTGATACACTAGGCAATTTTTTAGAAAGCATACCTAGTATATATGGTCAGCTAGCTAAAGAAAAAAGGCTTGAGAAGCAGTATGTGGATGAAAAAAACTTTAGGACTACACAATATAATAACCAACTTTTACAGCAGTCTAAAAATAATATTAGGCAAAAAGAACAAGACCAACTTACTAAGGAAAAATTTAATGCTCAGAAAAAAAATAGCGAGTTTAATAAACAATTTGAAGTACTTAAACTTGCTTATGAGCAAACCGGTAATTATGCACCTATTGCACAACTTCATCAAGAATACTTTCCTGGTACTTTTAACGCAGAACAGGCAAGTAAGTTACAGCAGGGATTTGATATCTCTAAGGATTTCGATGCGGATATAAGAGACTGGAACTCTCTACCTGAAAATAAACAATACTCTAAAAGCGATGAGTTAAATGAACTAATTGATACTTCTGCTCGGTTATCAAGGATTGGTAATCCTAGGAATCAAGCTCGTTATTCAGCTATTAATAAAAATTTAGTAAATAAAAAAAAGGAATATGTAGCAAATTCAGGTAGCCTTATAAGAGACACTGATTTGTGGAGTGGCATAGAAGGTCAATTTTCTTCTAAAATAGTTAAAACAAATGAAAAACAAATTCTAGCTTTAGAAAAACAAGCAAATGTTATACAAAGTGAAATAGACAAGATACTTCCGTCCGGACCAAATAATACCTATAGCGAAAGAGATGAAAAAAGAATTACAATATTTAAGAGTAGGTTAGAAGAAAAAAGAAAACAAGTAGCTAATTTATCTGCAAAAAACATAGAAGTTTCTAATAAGTTTAGATATCCTAAATTTATTTCAGATTCCGAAGAGGATAATTTTGCTTCAATAAACTCCGACAGGACTACGGAAAATTTTAGCGAGTATGTAAATACACCTTCTTCAGAGACTACTGATTCTAATGATTTAGTTTTTAACTTAGAAGATATAGATACTAATATATTAGAAGATATAGATAGTGGTAATGTTGAAAGTATAGATGATTTTATAAATGTTATTAATTCAGAAGATAAAGATACTTTAAGAAATTATGTTTCTAATTTTGGAGGTCGAAGAGTAGAAGGTTCTAGACGTAGAAATAATTCTGTCGAACCAATAGAAAAACCAATTGAAGATGTAGATTTAACGACAGAGACTCTTGGCATCGTTGGCGAATCAGGAGGGGTTGGTGATGACCTACCTTTACCTATTGTAACCGCCCAAGATAAAAATAGATTTGCTGAAAATATAGAAAAAGAAGCTGAATTACCTGATTTAGATTTAGTAGGGAAAACTCAAAGTGAAATAGCACAGGATGCGGCTCAATACGATGTTCCATCTATTCCTGAAACTGGTGGAGAAAATGAAGTAAGTAAATATTTAACTAAAAGTTTAGAAAAAGATTTAGATTTAATAATTAAAAAAAGTAAAACAAAATCTAATTTAGAAAATTTATCTAAAGAACTTTTTGAAAGACAATCTACTCAATTTCAATATAAAAAAGTAAACAACTCTATATTAGAGTTAGAGAATAAAATAAAAGATATATTAGGCGACTATATAAATCCTATCAGTGGAGACATATCTATATCAAATGAAAATTATAAAAACCAAATCTTAAAAAGACTTGAGAAAAAATTTGGTAATGATTTTTATTCTATATTAGCGTCAATATCTAATGTCAAAAAATAAAAANTAACTAATGCCTGACGAATATAGTTACTACGAGGAGCTATTAAAAAGAGCNGGAGGTAATCCAGATAAATATAATAATTCTGTTTCTGGTATGGAGAAGCTGGGCGATAGAATATATAGTCAAACGCAAGTAACTGAAACTAAAGTAGAAGANTACCTTCCAGAGGCAAGGAAAGGTAGCTGAAGAAGAAGTCTACGCATCTAGGGAAAACGCTGAANTATATGGATTTATTCCCGGAAAGTGGCTACCTGACTGGGTTAAAGAAGGATATAACGGCAGTATAGAGGGCTTAGGTTATCAAATAGCAACAGGTCAATCATTCTTTGATGTCAGTGAAGATTATCAGAAAAATAAAGGATTTGCTGAGGATGTAGGTGAAGCTGTTACCTCTTTTTTTACTATTAGTGACATGGGTACTCTTATTGCAGGCGGTGGTCTTGTAGGTGGTATTGCTAATTTGGGTTATAAGAAAGCTGCAAAAGAAACAATAAAACAACTAATTAAACAAAACTTTGCAAAAGGATTGAGTAAGGAGGCGGCAGAAAGGACAGCAAAGAAAACTGTTACTGAGCTTGTAAGTAAAAATAAAAAGAAAGCAGCTCAAATAATTAGAGCTCAATCCGGTATAAAAAATAAAATTACTAAAGACGTGGCTACAGAAATAGTAGAAGCTGGTGCTAAAAAGCTTCCAAGTAAAATGATGGCACAAGCTTTAGGGGGAGCTGGAGGTATGGGTCTTTACGGTGGCTTGCAATCTTCTTTTGGTCAAAAAATACAAACAGGAGATATAGATGCTTTACTTGTTACGAAAGACGCAGCTATAAATGCTGGATTAGGCGGTATTACTGCTGGTTCGGGCTCTGCATTTGGTAAATATTTATCAACTAAATTAGGTGTACCTGTAACTAAAACTCAAAAAATAGCTCAGACAACTGCTGTTAAGGCTTTAGAAACCGCACAATTTGGTACTGCCACACCCTTGTTAGAAGGAAGAAGACCTGAATGGAGTGATTATGCTCATGCTGCTGGAGTTATAGCTGGTATGAATGTTGCTAAAAAAATACCGTCTACTGCTGTAAAATTAGCTGGATTTGATAATCCAAAACTTGGTAAGAAAAGTGCCGCTGAAGCTATGGCAGAGGGCATAAGTCAAGAGCAATCAAAGTTAGATATATGGGTATCTAAAAAAGGGAGTGCTTTACAAGAAGTTAAGTTTAAAGATATTATTAAGGATGGTAAGAAAATAGGTGTTAAAGTAACTGGTAAAAAATTAAATTTAAAAAATAACAGATTATCTGAGGATATAACGACACTTACAGAAAAACAATTTACACAACGTGGCTACGCTAGAAAAAGAGCTGGTAAATCAAAAGAAAGTCTTAAAAAAAGTCGTAGGCAGGAAATATTTGGAAGAAAAAAGAAATTAAATATATCTGATAAAGATTTTAGAAGAATTGTAGAATCTGAAACAGGTAAATCAATTGACCCTAAAAAAAATAAAACAGGTTTTAGTCAACTTAGCGACATACAACAACTAAGAGTATTAGATTTATTTAGAAAAAGACAAATTCAAAAAGACATATATAGTGATTTTAAAAAACAAGGTTACGATGAGTTTTTTATACCAAAAAGAATTATAACTAGTAAGTTAGTTCCTGAATTTTTACAGCAGACTAAAAGCAGATATAATACGGTTCCGGGTAAAAAGTTGGTAAGAGATATAGATGCTGCCGATGCTAGAGGAATAACATTATCTGGAACATACATATACAAATTAAAAGAAAAAGGTGGCATTTTTTCAGGTGGTTCTTTAGGTAGGTTGTTTGGTCGGGTTGAGGTTGAAGTGCCTAATGCTAATTATAGAATAGCTGGTAAGTCACCAAAGAAAAAAAATGGAAAATTTTACATAAAAATTAGAAGAGAAAAACAAGCTAAAGAATATTTTGAAGATTTAGGTAGACGCATGGGGTTACCTGAAAATCAAAAAGATGCTGATGTTGTTAAAGTTAGAAAAATATTAGTAGATATATATGCTGATGCAAAAAAAGCTGGTGTTCCGGTTAGGGAGTTTAGAGAAAACTATTTCCCTAATCAAATTAAAGAAAGGTATATGAAGTTTTTAGGTAGCGATATATTTAAATTAATAGAACAAGACCCAGCTTTTGAAACTCAAAAGTTTAATAATAAAACTTATATAATTAAAAACATAGAAAAACTTCTTGCTGGTAAAAAAATAAGTAAAGAAACTAAAAAAGCATTTGACCATATAGCAGACCAACTAGTAGCTGAGGCAGAAAAAAATGGGATATCTTTATCTAGTCGAGCAGCAAAAGCAGAGGCTTTTTTAAAAATAAGAGACAGTGTATATAAACAAAACTATAGCCTGTCTGGAAACCTTGTAAAGTCAAGAAGTTCTAAATTCCCTGAAGAATTTTATGAAAGAGATGCTAGGTTAGTTTTAACTAAGTATGTTAATGATGCCGCTAAAGATATTTCTAATACTGAATTTTTTGGTGCTAAGAATGAAAAAATAAATATTATACTAGCTCAATTAAAAGGTCTGCGAGAAAAAGCTAAAGGACAAAATAATGAACTCGCAAAAAAAACTATAGATAAAGAAATAGCTTGGGTAAATCATACGTTTAATTCATATAATAACATGATAGAAGTAGACCCTACTAAAAATTGGGCAAATCCAACAGCTAGAAAGATTTGGTCTGCTACAACTGACTTTCAAGTATCGACTAAAATAGGTCTTGGTTATGCAACGATACCAAACGTAACACAAACTTTTATATCTACAGCGGTAAAAGCTGGGTACTATAATACATTTAAGGGAACTTATAAACTTGTAACAGATAAAGAATATAAAGCACGAATACAGAAATCAGGTCTTAGTAACCTGTCTGTATTTCAAATGATTTCTGGTCTTGAGCCATCCGACACTATTTTTGGTAGAGCTGCACATACAATTACTAAATACAGTGGATTCCAAGCGATGAATAAAGTTAATCAATATGTAGCTGCAGCAGCTGGTTACGAGTATACAAAAAACCTAGTGTCTGTTGCCAGTGGTCAAGCTAAGGGATTTTCTAAATTAAAATCTAAGTCTTGGGCAAAAGATAATTTAAGACTACTTGGTTTACCTGAAAATGTAAAAAAATTATCTGAAAGACAGACGCTTGAATCAATGTATCGATTTTCTAGGGATGCTCAATTACAAAGAAATGTATTAAATGACCCTATGATGTTTAACGACCCTAGATTTAGACCTTTATTTTTATTTAAAAGATTTGGATATAAACAATTTAACTGGGTTCGAGAGCAGGTAGGTAGAGAAGTTTTTACACATGGAAACGTACTTCCGTTATTAAGACTGGGTGTCGGTGGGTTTTTCGGTGCACAATTTG
>JGI24006J15134_10002118_pt1 | contig 11137 bp, 16 predicted proteins | sample LinPmetageLP53_FD_15134 | JGI IMG/M metagenome (IMG submission 15134) | reverse complement strand
CCAGGACAATTATTAGAAGTAAAAGTTTTGTAACCTTGCTCAGTTACATAAAGTAAATAAGTAGGAACTTTAAAATCGTAATAAGCTGAATAACATGCACATTGAATTAAATGATTAAAACTGGGTGAAGTTGGTGGAGCTACTCTTACAAAAGATCTTTCTCCATTCTTTTTAACTTTACCTAATCTTGTCCATTTTGTTTTCAGCTCAACAATCTTCTGTGGAAAGGCATCTTGCGATGTCGGATTTATCTCATGAGGAGCTTTACCGAACACATTAGGACTATCAAGCTGAAAATCTAAACGACCGACTATAGGTAACGAACAAGAAAGAAAATTACCTAGTTTGTCAGCTGTTAAACTGATTTGGTTCTCGCAAGTAATGTGAGAAGTCAAACCAATATCTTCATGTAGCGCTTTGAAGGCGTGTTGAACCAGCGTAGGAAATTCCTCTAAATACTTTTGGTGTTTAGATCTATCCTTATCGTCTACTGGTTCGTAATCTTTAAATTTTTCTAATTCTTCCTGGAGGCTTTCTTCTTTTGTTTTTTTAGTCCATTGAACAGGAGCAAGTTTTCTTGCTGAATTAAATTTCCAAATAACATCTGCTAAAACATTTTGTAAAACATTACCTACTGCTATGCCACCTGACATTGCTGCATTAGGCAAAAGAACTTTTCGTCTAGTTGGTTGATCCATCCAGACGTATTCGATAAGCCAAGCTCCATCTGGTTTTGCAAATTGAGAAGCTGAATAATGATTTATTTTTAATTTCTGCGCGAACAGAGGAAGGATGTTTTTTTCGTTAATATCTTTTAGTGGGTCTGAAATATTAGTGTCTGTACTTTTTGTATTTAATGTCATGAAGTAACATATAAACTTCTGACACTTGTTTGACAACAGTTGAGGTCATGATTGACTACTAAAGACTGTTTAGCTTGTTTTACCTTTTTTACCTTTTTGACTTTCTTGTTCCACTACTTTTAAAAAAGGTTTCTTAGGATGTAAAGCAATGATGGATCTATCTTTTTGAAACCAAGCTAACACTTGATTGTAAATAAAATATGGTTTGTTACCTACTCTTGAACAAGGAATAACATCAGTATGATTGCATCTAGGTGAAGTCATATATTTAATTTGATTAGAAGTTAGATCTGGAAATAAAATTAATATTTGCGCTTTATTAAGTTTAATTCCTGGTCGTTCCTTAATCATTTTAATTAAGTTATCTTTTAAATATTCATAACCTTTACGTTTAATGTGTTTTACTTTTTTCATGAAGCTTTCTTACCAAACATATTTTTTAAAAAAGATTGGTCTGCCTTTACTCTTTGTTCATCTATAATTTCATTAATTACATTTAATTCCAATTTCTTTTGAGCTGCAGTCATTTTATCCATAGCTTTTTTAAACTCATTAATCTGGTCATCAATTTTATTAAGCTCTTGCTGCTCTTCAAAAATTTTATCAGTCCATCTTAAAGCTTCTCTTTTTGCTGAATCTTCTTTTAAAGTTGATGGATGTACTATTGATACTACTGGAGAAACAAAAGTTATATTTTCTAAATTTTTTGCAATATATTTATCTTTAGCTAAAGGATCTGGATTTAAAATATTTGCGCCACCACCAATTTTTTCTTCATAAATTCCAAACCAATAATAAGTTTCTTGAATACCTAAGTCATCATTAATCCATTCTTGACCACACACTGCTAATTTACCATGTGCAGATTTATTTTGATTTTTTGAAAAATAATAATAAGCAATATAATTATTTAAGTATGAGCCTTTACTATCAATCTTTATTGCTTTGATGTCTGGTGCATAAATATCTCTAGGAACTTTTACAATTGGATATTTAAATTCTCCACGTTGTTTTCTTCCAACAGCTTGAGCTTTTTTTACATCTGGAGCTTTTGTTACATCTGNATAATATTTTCCATAATAAAAACTTCCAGCATTTTCTAACATTGCAGCTCTTATTCGACCAGGATGATATGTTTCTTCTAAAGTTTGTGATTTCAACAAATCAACATTACCCCAGCACTCAGTTGTTAAATCTTCAAACAATAAATTAACAGGATCGCAACCAAACTCTTTTGAATATTCTATAGCCTGGTCAACAGATATTTTTCTTTTACCTTTTAATTCATTGTAAATATTTGCTTTATCTTTTTTTAATTTTTCTGCAAATGCTTTTGGATCCATTTTAGCTTTATAAAATTCTTCAGATAATTTTTGTGCTGTTGATGCTTTTGAAAATGGAGATCTAATATTTGTAAGACTTCTTAATTTTTTATGTTTAGCTATATTCCATGTATTAATAAACATTTTAGCTGCTTGAGGATAATAAGATAAGATATGTTGATAAACTTTATCCTGCGGACCATAAATCTCTTCTTCTGCTTCTGCAAATCCTGTTAAAAGTGTTTCTCCAGGTTTAACATAACCATAAGTAATATTAACTTTTGCAAAATCTTCAGGTTTAGTTTCAGCCTTAACTCCTGGAAGTTTATTTAAACTAATTTCAATTTTTGAAATACTATCTTTTAATTCAGTAAATAAAATTTCTTGGTCTGGTAAAGTTTTCCATTGGAAGCCAATATCGCCATATTGCTTGGGTTTTGTTGAATATCTTTTATTCATATTATGTAGTCTTATATATACCTCGCAGGACCATTCTACAAGTCAACTTTGACCTTTAATTTGACAAATAAGCTGAATTTAGTACGAGTTTGGGTAATGTTCTATTGGTTAATTAAAAACGACAATATACAAGCATAATATGGCTAGAAATCAGTATTATAACCAAATTACCACTCCTTTTTCGACTTTTCATAGGTCAAAACATGATGGAATTGCTTATTTAGACATAGATTTCCTTAGTATTTGTCCTGCCTGCGCTAAACCACTATTCCTGGCTGATACTATTTACAATAAAAACAATGATTTTAAAGGTAAATCTCCATGGTTAAAAAGACCATATATTCATATCGCACAAAATTGCGGTCTTAAGTATTTTGAAATCTTCTACACAGTTAATGAAATTTCAGATCAAGAAAGACCTATAACAGAGTTTCACATCAAAAGAATTTATCCTCCTGGAAAAAATCAAATAGTTAAATTAACTCCAGATCAAATGTTGGAGTATTTAGAATTTAAAGTTCAGCAGCACATACCAACCTGCTCTTCTAAAAGTTATTTATTAAAAAGAGTTACATCAAAGTCGGAACACAATGCTGACTTCAAACGGTTAAATAATTATGTCCTTCTTCTTAAGTGATCCAAACATACTGATTAATGGCAATATAAAGCCATTAGAGTACAGAGTTTATAGTTACTGCTGCTCTGAGTTCAATGTTAAGAAAATGTCTGCTTTTATTCGCATTGTGAATATTGGTGGTCAATTTCAAATGACTAAGGAAGAGGTGGAAAAAATATTAATTAGCTTAAGTAATATTAGATTATATGAGAGGCAATTGATTTCTATAAAAGATGGACCAAAGTATATCCTATTTGATATGCCTGCACACAAGTATTTTTTAGAGAATATAGGATTCAAAAAATATAAATCTTACAAAGGCTGGAAAGCTTTAGGTGGATATTTAAAACAAAGAGAAGATACAGGTAAAGTCTATCTTTATCCTGACTTGGACCAATATGCGCTGCTTGAGAAACTTCAAGGTTTGCCACCAGCAGAGTTGGCTGAAATAAAAAAGAAACCAGATCAATTACGTTATCCTTGGATGTTAAAAAGTGTTAATTAAATTAGCTATAGAGAAACAACTCAATGTAGAAAAGAATATCATTCGCATCCTGGATGATGCTGCTTATGCAGAAAGATTTTTATCCAAACCTAACAACAAAAGATGTCCATCTATGTTTAAACTTATTGAAGAAACTTGCGGCTATACTAAGTATGATAAAGAGGATTATGGGTATCACGTTAATAACAAAATGAAGTTAAGAGCAACTCCAAGACAAATGACGCATTATGATTTAGCTGTAGATTTCCTCCTGGATGTTAAAGATGACATATCAGATAATCCTGTTGAAGATCGTAAGTTACTTTGGTTAAGAGCTAACAGAATTAAATGGTCAACACTTTCTAAAATGTTTGGCAAACATAGAACAACTGTAAAAAGAAACTATGAGATAGTCCTTGCAAGATTGGCAACAAAGATTAATGAGAAGTACCTTGACAAATACGACAAAATCTTTATTTAATTTCTATATCATCAAATAAATATTTTTTATTCCTAACATATTATTTTCCTAGCCTAGACAGATAAGCAAACAGCAGTATAATCATATTGAAGGAAGGTTCGTAATAGAATTATATTGTTTTAATATTTTCTTTTTTCTCTTTTTTTCTTTCCATCAATTAAAGAACATCAATGAAATATAAATTACAATGTCAAAGCAAGACAAGACAATCCAATTATTTAAAACAATGCAATGGTGTTGGTATAGTTTGTAAGAACGGTAACATTAGATGTAAGAACCATGCTGGTAAAAGTTCAGGACCAAAAACTAAAGCTGGTAAACTAAAGTCTGCTCAAAATATTAAGAACTACAATGACAAAAGAAATTCAATTAACAACAAGTCTAAAGACAAAACTCTTAAGTCAGTTGATGACTGGAGTTCCTTTGTCCAAACTTTGCAAAGAAAAGGAAATGCCTAGTCTTTCTACAGTCTATGGCTTAATTGCCAAGCATCCTGATTTTGCCAAAGATTTGCTCCAGGCTAGAAGGTGTGGAGCTCAATCGTATATCGATAAAGCAATAGAAGCGTTAGATACTGCGGATAATAAGAACATTCATGTTGTAAGAGAGAAAGCTTCAATGGCTCGTTGGATGGCTTCCAAGCTAATTCCAATCTACGGAGATAAGCAGCAGATTATTCAAGATACTAAAGTTGAGATTACCTGGAATATTCCTGATGATGATAAAGAGATTAAGGTCGTTAATAGTTCGGTATTATAGACAACAAACAAACGAACCTCTTGCGTCATGGAGTTAGGATAATAAGATATATTCACCAAGCATTCACCATCGCTTAAATTAATAAGCAATGAGTAGCTGGAGCAGTTGATAATAAATCAGTAAGTATCGAAAACCTGGTAGAAAATAAAAAGATTTCCTAGCGCAGGTACTACACCACGAAAAAAGGTGTCGGTATTGTATACATATACTTACCGATGTAACAAACACAAACACATGGATAAAAAGATACCAAACAAATTTAAAAGTGTTCAGGCATTAAGTTTTACTACAGGCAAAGAGCTAGTCATAAGCTTTGATGGTTTTGAAGATGAGGCAGACCTTAAAGATTTTGCAGACTTTGTATTTGCTAAAATTAGAATGAGATACAGTCATGTTCCTGATGGACCACCGACTTATCACTAATGAAAATTACTATTCCTTATACTCCAAGGAAGCAACAAGCCTATCTTCACAACAACTTAGATAAGTTTAGGTATAGTTTATTATGCTGCCATAGAAGGTTTGGCAAAACAGTTATGTGTATTAATCATCTCATTAAGAGTGCGATGATGAATAAAAACCATAATCCAAGGTTTGCGTACATAGCACCGACTTATAGTCAGGCTAAGAAGATTGCCTGGGATTATTTAAAATTTTATACTGAGAAAATTCCTGGAACTAAATGGAATGAAAGTGAATTAAGATGCGACCTGATTAACGGATCTAGGATTACTCTTCTTTCTTCTGAAAATCCAGATAGCATTAGAGGAATTTATTTAGATGGCTGCATCATTGATGAGGCTGCGCAGATTTCTGAGAATTTAATAAATGAAGTTATCACTCCTGCTCTATCCGATAGAAAAGGTTATATGATTTTAGTTGGCACGCCAAAAGGAATGAATAATCTTTTTTATGATTATTACCAAAAGGCGCAAGCTAACAACAATTGGTTTCTTTATAGAGCCAAAGCATCTGATACTGGCATTGTTGACAAAGAAGAACTTACAGCAGCGCTTGGTGTTATGGGGAAAAGTAAATATAACCAGGAGTTCGAGTGTAGCTTCATTGGAAATATTAGCGGTTCTATATACGGAGAAATTATTGGTTCTTTGGATGACAAAAAACAATTGTGTCGAGTTCCATTAAATCCAGCCTATCCTGTTAATACAGCCTGGGATCTTGGATATAATGACCAAACCGCAATTATTTTTTTTCAGCAAGTTGGAACAGCAATTAACATCATTGATTATTATGAAAATCGTAATCAAGCGTTTCCACATTATGCTCAAGTGTTGAAAGAAAAGGATTATGTTTATGAAAATCATTATGCACCTCATGATATTGAGGTCACAGAATTTTCGTCAGGCAAATCCAGAATTGAAGTTGCTTTTCAAATGGGTATTCCATTTAAGGTAGCTCCTAAGAACGCAATCGAAGATGGTATTCATTCAGTTAAAATGATCTTACCTCGAGTGTGGATTGATACCGATAACTGCAAAAAGCTAATTGATGCTTTACGTCACTACCATCGAGTATTTAACGATAAGCAAAGAACGTACAAAATCAAACCAGTTCATGACTGGAGTTCACATGCAGCAGATGCAATGCGAGTTCTAGCAACTGGATTAAACGAAGTTAGCTATCGTAATCAAAATAGACAATTGATTGCTGAAGCTGATTATAAATTAATATAAGGAAAATAATATGCCAGGAAAAGATACTAAAAAAGGAATGTATGATGGTGCTTATGACAACATCATGGAAGGTGAACATCTTGAAATGATGAGGCAAGCTATGGAAAAACTAGCTGCAGGAAAAATCACTAAAGCAGAATACAACGAAGTCAAAAAAGGTTTTTTAATGGAGTTTCCAGAAAGTGCAATTCCAAAGCTACAAAAACAAATAGATAGCGCTAAAGATAAAACAGCTAAAAAGAAAACTTTACTTACTAAATAGTCGTTATGGGATCTATATTTAAACCACCTAAAATGCCAGCACCACCGCAACTGATTATGCCAGTCAAGGAAGATGTGCCTACATTTGAAGATGCAGATAGAGATGCAGAAGATAGAGCTGCTTTAAAAGCAAAAGAATTAAAACGTAAAGGCAGACGTTCTACAATATTAAGTGGCTCAACAGGTCTTAACGAAATTGAAGATGCAAATATTTCTAAAAAGACTTTATTAGGATCATAACGATATGGGTGGAAATAGCGGAGGCAACTCTGGTGGAAATGGTGGAAATAATAGAAGTCGATTTAGAGCTCAACCTTCACCAATAGTTACTCAACCTAAAAAGAGAAGATCTATTTTAGAATATTCACCAACTTATCAAGTAGTTAAAGCAATCGGTACAGCTATTAAAAATATTGGTACTGGAAATAAAACAGTTAAGAGTGGTGATACCTATGGCGGTAAAACAAAGTATGGTTATAACGAAAGAGCTGAAAAATCTAATTACGTTAATCGAAATCCTTTAGCAAATAGAAATGGTGGAGATGGATCTAATATTAAACAAGCTAATATTAAACAAGCTAATATTAAATCTGAAGTCCAGCCTAAAGTAGCTTCTCAAATGAATGCAATTAAACCAATCACAACACCTGATGGTCCAACATCAATTGAGATGACTAATGAAGATCAAAAATTAACGACAAAAAGAAAAGGAAGAAAAAGTACCATTTTAACTTCTGTAACAGGTTTGGATAGTTCACCTACTCTAAGCAAAAAAACTTTATTAGGATAATATGCAATCACAAGAATTGAGAGATTTAGCTCGTAAGCTAAAAGATAGTCTATCTAGGCTACAAGAAAAAAGACGTAACTGGGAAAGCCATTGGCAAGAAGTTGCGGATTATATGTTACCTAGAAAAGCAGAAATCACAAAAGAAAGATCACGAGGCGATAAAAGATCAACAGCAATATTTGACGCAAGCGCCATTCACGCTCTTGAACTTTTGGCAGCATCTCTGCATGGCATGCTTACATCATCNGCNAATAGATGGTTCTCATTAAGATTTAAAGAAACANCTTTNAATGAAAATGACGAAGCTAAAGAATGGTTAGACGATGCAACGGACCGTATGTACAACGCCTTTGCTCGTTCTAACTTTCAGCAAGAGATATTTGAGTGTTATCATGACTTGATAGCATTTGGCACAGCTTGTTTATTAACTGAAGAAGATGAGAATGACGTAGTTCGATTTTCAGCAAGACATATAAAAGAAGTTTATATCCAAGAAAACAAAAAAGGTATTGTTGATTGTTTATATAGACGTTTCAAAATGACTGCAGAAGCAGCAGTAGATAAATTTGGAATAGATAATGTTTCAAGAGAAACTCAAAATACTTTTAGAAAAACTCCATTCGATGAAATCGAGTTGGTGCATGTTGTAAAACCAAGATCTGTTTATGATGATAAGAAAAAAGATAAACAGAATATGCCATTCCATAGCATTTATTTTGAATATGGATCTGGACATATAATTGTACAAGGTGGTTTTAAAGAACATCCTTATACAATACCTAGATATTTAAAATCATCGACAGAAGTTTATGGTCGTTCACCAGGTATGAATGCTTTAAGTGAAACTAAAGTATTAAACAAAATGGTTGAACATGCTTTAAAAGCAGCAGCTAAACAAATCGATCCACCTTTATTAGTACCAGATAGTTCAATGTTAGCGCCAATAAGAATGTCGCCTGGATCTATTAATTATTTTAGATCTGGATCAAGAGATAGAATTGAACCATTAAATATTAATCAAAATACAACAGTTACTTTAAATTCTGAAAATCAAAGAAGAGAAGCAATTGCTAAAATGTTTCATGTAGATCAGTTAATTCAACAATCAGATCATTCGATGACTGCTACAGAAGTTCTACAAAGACAGGAAGAAAAAATGAGAATTTTAGGTCCTGTGCTTGGCAGACTTCAATCTGAATTATTAGAGCCAATGATAACAAGAGTATTTAACATTATGTTAAGAAACCAACTCTTCTTACCTGCTCCAGAAATTTTAACGCAACAAGAATTACAAATTGAATATGTATCTCCGATGGCTTTAGCTCAAAGATCTCAAGAGCTTCAAAGTATCATGAGAGGTTTAGAATTATTTGGATCATTAGCTCAAACAATGCCAGTTATGGATTACGTTGATGAGAATGGTTTAGTCAAACAAATTTCAAAAATTTTAGGATTACCAGCAAAACTTATTCGTTCAGATAGTGAAGTAGAACAAATAAGAGCTGATCGACAAGCTCAACAACACAACAAATGGATATGCAACAAGCTGTACAAGAAAGCCAGGTTGCTAAAAATGCTGCTCCTGCAGCTAAGGTATTATTAGATGGCGCAGAACAACCTCAATAAAGAATTTGAACAATTAAAAAAAGATTACAAAATTATTCTTGGCGGAGATGAAGGTCAAAGAATATTAAACGATCTTAAAATAAGATTTCACGAATTTACTACGACACACCAAAAAGGTGATGCACACGAAACTGCTTTCTTGGAAGGACAAAGATCAGTCCTGAATTTTATTAAAGCAATGTTTAATTCCAAACCATAGGAGAAAAAATGGATAATCAGACAACTGAACCACAAGTTCAATCTGATACTACACAAGCGGTATCAGAACAATCGCAACCGACAACTCTGGCAGAGCCAGTTGTTGCCACACAACCAAAAGAGAATACAGCAGATTTTAAATCTCTTATTCCTGAAGATTTCAAAGATGAAAAATCTTTAGAAAACTTTAATAGCATGGAGGATTTAGTTAAGAGTTATCTACATGCGCAAAAATTAGTGGGAGCAGATAAAATTCCTGTTCCTAATAAGTTTGCAACCGATGAAGATTGGAAAGAAGTCTTTTCAAGATTAGGTGCGCCTGAAACTCCAGAGGATTATAAATATTCCTTTAAGGATGATGAGATTGATCCTAATCAATTAAAGACTTTTAACGAAACTGCTCATAAATTAGGATTACTTCCTAAACAAGCAGAAGCCTTAGTTAAGTATTATAATGATCTTGGCAAAGGACAATCGGAACAACTTGAAGCTCAAGCAGAAGAAGCTCAGCAAAAAACAGAAGCTGATCTTAAAAAAGAGTTTGGTTCACAATTTAATAAAAGATTGGATCAAGCTAAACGACTTGCTGTTGGAACTTTAGGAGAAGAATTTTTAAATAATACTGTTCTTAAAGATGGATCTCGATTAGGAGATAATGCTCAAGTTATTAAAGCTTTCTCACACCTAGCAGATAAATTATCTGAAGATGAGATAGTTCAAGGCGAAGGTCATGACTATCAAACTGTTAGTGATATTGAAAAACAAATTTCTGAATTAACACAGGAAGGATCTGCTTACTGGAAAAACCAGCATCCAAATCATAATAAAGCAGTTCAAGAAGTGTTAAAACTTAGAGAAATGTTACATGGCTAATGAAGAATTAAAGCCATTAACCGAAGATGAAATACGATTAGAATGTCTTAAGCTTTCGGTAGAATTTGGACCAGAAGTTCAAAGGCAAGATCCTTTGCTTATTGCAGAGAAGTATTATTCCTGGGTAAAAAAAATTCATAAGAGAAAATCTAAATAGACCTCTTAAGATAAAGTCGAATTGCAGACTATAAATGTAAAGATAAGATCTCTCATTCGAGAGGCAATCAAATCGATCAATTAATAACAACCAATAGAAGGAGAACTTATTATGAGTTCACAAATAACAACAGCTTTTGTACAGCAATACAATAATAACGTACAAATGTTGTCACAACAAAAAGGTTCTCTTCTTAGAGGTGCAGTATCGGTGGAAACAATCAATGCTAAAAATGCTTTTTTTGACCAAGTTGGCGTAGCCACAGCGGTTAAGAGAACATCAAGACATGGTGACACTCCACAAATCGATACACCGCACTCACGTAGAAGAGTATCGTTGGTTGATTATGAGTACGCTGACTTAATCGATAATCAAGATAAAGTTAGAACTCTGATCGATCCAACATCATCTTACGCACTTGCTGCTGCTTACGCACTAGGAAGAGCAATGGATGATGAAATTATCGCTGCAGCATCTGGCACAGCTTATACAGGAGAAAGTGGTAGTACATCTACTGTTCTTCCAACAGCTCAAAAGATAACTGAAAGTGGTAC
>JGI24006J15134_10002113_pt1 | contig 11151 bp, 6 predicted proteins | sample LinPmetageLP53_FD_15134 | JGI IMG/M metagenome (IMG submission 15134) | reverse complement strand
AAGAAGATTATGCTGTAAGAAAGACTGCTTATGTAGCTCAGATAGATAAAGACTTTGAAGCACATTTTGAAAAATGGGAAGATTGGGTTTCCGGTGATAATTTTGATGAACAGAATACTCAAGAGTTAGAAGAATCTACGACATCAACAAACTCACCTGGTCCAAAAGGATATGCAGCTTTTATAAAAGATCCTGATGAATTTAAGGAAAGAAATAAATCAATGGCTTCCTTTTATAAAAAAGCTATGGGGTATTTATTAGTAGAGAGAGTAGACTATTTAGATACTGCACAGAGAATGATTAAGAAGTATAAACTGAAATCTAAAGTGAAAATAGGTAGTGGTAAGAACTTTGGTGAATATATACCTGAAACGGATACAATAACACTAAGACCATCTTATAAATCAGTAAAGATATTTTTGATAACTGTATTGCACGAGATAAAACATGCATTAGATGCTCAGAACTTAGGTAAGAGAAAATTTATAAAGAAATACGCTCAAGCAGGAACAATGGCTCAGTATGATGGATTAGATCCTCACGATGATAATAAGTGGGAAGAACGAGCTGAAAGATGGGCTCAAAAAGAAGTAAAAAAATATTTGAATAACAGGTTTTAGTCTTATATATATTAATAATGTTAACATACAATTCCTTTAAAAAATTCTGAATAGTTTTTTAATTAAATTACTATGCCTTGTTTTTTAAATTTGTAATTAACTATTAACAAGTAACAAGTATAACAAGTAACAAGTATAACAAGTAGCAAGTATAACAAGTATAAAGTAATAACTTATGAAATCAAGAAGTGCTAAGAATAAAGGCAAGAGACTTCAAAATAATGTAAGAGATCTTTTGTTAGAAACATTTAATCAGTTAGAGCCTGATGATATTAAATCTGCTATAATGGGAGAATCCGGTGAAGATATCAAACTATCTCCAGCGGCTCGTAGACTAATCCCTTACTCATTTGAATGTAAGAATCAAGAAGCTTTAAATATATGGAAATCATTGGAACAAGCAGAAGAAAATAGCGGTGATTACGATCCTGTTCTGATATTTAAAAGAAACAGAACTAAAACTTATGCAGTTATTAACATAGAGAAATTTATAGAATTAATCAATGAGTGATATAGTAAATCTACTGAATAGAGTTATAGGAAATAGAGGCAGACAACTAAAGAAAGCCAATGAATATATGTATTGGTCTCCTTTTACATCTCACCATAAACCTAAACTTCAAATAAACATACAGACACAAAAATGGCATTGTTGGATATCCAATCAAGGTGGTCATAAATTATTTCAGTTATTTAGAAAGCTAAATGCTAATAAAGAGCAATATGATGAGCTAAAAGATATTGTGGGAGAGACAAAATCACTATCATCATTTAACTCAAAAGTCAAGAGAAAAACATTACATTTACCAAAAGAATTTCATCCACTTTGGAATGGCGGGGACAGCATTATTAAACGGCATGCTTTGAGTTATATAGCCAAGAGGGGTATGGGTATGGCTGATATTATAAGATACAATATAGGGTATTGTTTTGAGGGTTTATACGCCAATCGTATCATAGTGCCATCGTATGATTCCGAAGGCAATATTAATTATTTTGTTGGAAGGGATATCTACAGCGGCGGAATGAAATATAAGAATCCACCAATCTCTAAAGATGTAATCGGCTTTGATTTATTTATTAATTGGGATGAGCCGGTTGTGTTATGTGAAGGTGTTTTTGATGCGATGGCTATAAAAAGAAATGCCATTCCATTATTTGGTAAAACAATACCTAAAAAATTAATGAAAAAAATATATGAAAAACAGGTTAGAACTATATATATATTATTAGACAATGACGCGATTAAAGACGCAATAAAATTAACTGATAAGTTAATGAAGAATGGTATCAATGTCTATTTTGTAAGACTAAAAGAAGAAGATCCTTCTGATATGGGATTTGAGAAAGTAACTACTCTTATTAAAAAATCAGAAGAGACTTCATTTTCTGATTTAATGAGGATGAGATTAGATGGTAAACAAAGAAAATATTTGGAAATTTAATGATGACGAGTGGAAAGTTCATGTCGATGATGCTAGAATCAGTAAAAAACTTACTAGTAGCTTTGGTTTGGTATACTCTACTGTATATTATGAAACTGGTAGATTGGATGAAGAAACGGCTTGGGATTTCATTGTTCCGAATAAACAAATAAACAAAGTGAAGAAATTCTTAAAGGATAATACTTGATTAAAGAAAATGTTGTAAAAGTGCCTTTTCGTAAACTAAAACACATACATCATATTTCTGATATTCAAATCAGAAATCTAAAGCGACACGTAGAATATGAAGAAGTGTTTGAAAGAACCTACGAAGAAGTAAAAAAACATAAAGACAATGCTGTAGCTTATATCGGCGGTGATATAGCTCATTCAAAAACTGAGATGTCGCCTGAACTAGTCGATCAGTTATCTCGCTTATTTAAAAATCTAGCAGATATATGTCCTACGATAATTATTGCAGGTAATCACGATTGTAACCTAAATAATCGTTCTCGTATGGATGTGTTGTCTCCGATTGTAAATAACTTAAAACATCCTAATCTCCATTACCTAAAAGATAGTGGTGTATATAAATGCGCTGATGTTAAATTTGTTGTTTGGGATGTGTGGGAAAAAGAAGATGACTATATAGAGGCTAAAGACTTTGAAGGTGAAACAAAGATAGTTTTATTTCACGGAACAGTCGATAAGTCTGAAACAGATTTAGGATTCTTTCTTCCATCGGATGTTAAGATTGCAAAGTTTGATGGTTATGATTTAGGACTACTTGGTGATATTCATAAGAGACAGCATCTTAATAAAGAAGAAACCATATCTTATTGTGGCTCATTAGTTCAGCAGAATCACGGTGAAGGATTGTCGCATGGTTATTTACTATGGGATGTTCCAAAGAGAACTTCTGAATATATAGAAGTTATAAATGATTATGGTTACTATACATTAGATATTAAAGATGGTGAGTTTCCAGATTGTCCTGATATGCCAAGCAAAGCTCGTTTAAGAGTAAGGGTTTCAGACACAACTCCATCTCAACTTAAAAAGGCTATGAGCATAATTCATAGTAAGTATAATGTAAAAGAAGTATCTGTAACAAAAACGGACTCATTCGGTTCTATTGAAAAGGTTAGAGGACAAAGAATAGCTGTCGGTAACGTAATGGATACAGGCTATCAGTATGGATTGATAGAAGAGTATCTAAAGACAAATCATTTTGTAGATGAAGCAACTCTTATAGATATTAAGAAAATAAATGAAGAACTTAATGATAAGCTACCTGGAAGATAATATTAACAGAGGGGTAACTTGGAAGGTTAAGAAGTTTGAGTTTGATAATATGTTTTCTTATGGAGAAGATAATGTTGTTGACTTTACTAAGCTTAGTGGGATAGTCGGTATATTTGCTCCGAACGCTAGTGGCAAATCATCTTTGTTGGATGCTCTCTCATTCTGTTTATTCGACACTTCATCTCGAGCATATAAAGCTATAAATGTTCTTAATAATAAAAAGGATAGATTTAGTTGTAAAGCTACGATAGAGGTTCAAGGAACTGAGTATGTCATCGAAAGAAAAGGTAAGAAGGGTAGAGCTGGTCACGTAAAGGTAGATGTTGATTTTTATACATTTGCTGACGATGGAGAAAAGGTATCTTTAAATGGTGATCAGAGAAGAACTACCGATGTCAATATTCGTAAGGTTATTGGAACTTATGATGACTTTATTATGACAGCACTTTCTCTTCAAACTAACTCAACTGTTTTTATTGATAAGACACAGAAAGAAAGAAAGGACTTGCTTGCGCAATTTATGGGGATTGGTGTATTTGACCAACTTTATACTTTGGCTGCTGATGAGATACATGATGTAAGTTCTCTTTTGAAATCTTTTAAGAAAACTAACTATGATGTTCAGTTAGCAGATATAAAAGATAGTCTTAGTGAAGATAAGAAGAAATTTAAAAAGTTAGATGTTCAAAGAAAAGCTCTGCTAACAGAAAAGAAAGAATGTGATAAAGAAATCATAGGCTTAACAAAGCAGCTTAAAAAAGTAGATGAAACTGCTGATAGCATAAGTGAGTTGGAGGAAAGAAAGGTTACGTTAACTAACTCATTAAATGCTGTAGATGAGAGAGTAGGTGAAATAGCAACCTTATCCAAACAACTTTCAGTAGAAGAAACTGAACTAAATGAGAAGATAAATATCTTTATTGAAAATGAAGTGGATAAGAAGTTTGCCCAATTGGAACAATATAGTGTTGAAAAGTCAACTAATCAAATCGAAATTGATAAGCTTAAAATAGAAGTTAAGAATAAGTTAGATAAGATTGAAAAGCTTGGTGATTTAGAATATGATCCTGATTGTGATTTTTGTATGAAGAATCCATTTACAATAGATGCTATGGAAACTAAAAAGAAATTAAATGATGATAAGTTATTAGCTAATGAGTTTGTCAAAAAATCTGATAGTTTAGATACTATAATAAATGGATTATCTCATATAGAATCGCATAAAGCTCAATTAGATGAATCCATACAGAGCCTTAGTTTACTTACTGCTAATGTAAGTAAATTGGATAGCGAAGAAAAACTAACTATTGAAAGAAGAAAAAATCTAATAAGTCAATTAGCAATAATTGAAGATAAGATTAATATATATCATGAACAAGAAATGGATATCATATTTAATAGAAAGTTAATTAAAGATATCGAAGATGCGCAACAACAATCTGATGTTATAGAACAGTTCATAGAAGATATGGATAAAAAACTTCAAATAGTAAATGGTGAGATAAAGGTATTGGAAACTAATCGTGAAAACATAATGGCTAGTATAGACAAAGTTGAAGAGTTAGAAGATAAACATGCTGCTTATCAATACTATATGGATGCTATTAAACGTGATGGTGTTCCATACGAATTAATATCCAAAGCACTTCCAACTATTGAGGGTGCTATAAATGATATACTTTCACAAATTGTGGACTTCTCTATGATATTAGAAATGGATGGTAAGAATATTAATTGTTACATAGTATACGATGATGATAATGTCTGGCCTCTTGAATTATCTAGCGGTATGGAACGATTTATCTCATCCCTAGCTATGCGTGTGGGATTAATAAATGTATCTAATCTACCAGCAGCTAACTTCTTAGCTATTGATGAAGGATGGGGAACGATGGATTCCGATAATTTAAATTCGGTTTATAATTTATTTCAGTATTTGAAATCTCAATTCCAATTCACTATGATTGTTTCTCATATAGATTCTATGAGAGATGCCGTAGATACCCTATTAGAAATTAAGAAAGAGAATAACTTTAGTAATGTCTCTTTTGACTAGAAAGTAAATTCTTAGGTTTCTTAACCTCTCTTTTTAATTTCAAAATGTGTTGATTAAGCACCGCTGACATAGTGGTGCTTTCTTCACTCACATAACCTCTAAACCATTTCATTAAATCTTCATCTATTGTAAAAGAACATTTCTTTTTCATACCGATAATCTCCATACCTTATACATATAATAAATACTAAATTTTAAATTTTTAATATTTATATAAGAACCATTGTAGAGGTATAAATGTCAATAGTAAAAAAATATAACGAGCTTCTTGATTTAGATGAAATCGATGTTCTCATTGACGAGACTGATAAATCACGACATATAATAGTTTCAGACTTTCCTGATAGCTTACCACAAGGAAAAAGTTCTTTTCTTATAGAACTTTCACCATTTATGAAAGATGGTGTCGAAATCCAAATGGATTTTATTGACAATGAAGGTGCTAGTATATATTTAGAACCTGTATCCGAATATTTGGAAGGAACTGCTAGAAGGGTATCAGCTGAAATATATTCCGATACTGCTCCAGGAATAGCAACATTAATAATTGTTGGCGAGTTAGAATCAGTTCCAGATGATGCAACTATTTTTAGTGATGTAGATCCTGTGCCGGTTGAATATCAAGGTGCTTATAATATTAGGTTGACAAAGCAAATAGTCATAAATCCTACAGCAGTTAATACTCAAATAATTAAATTCTTTGACCAACCAAGAATTAATGTTACTGAAATAAGAAAGGGAACTATGGTGAGGTCAGAAAGCACCGCTTCTATAACATCAGCGTTATTTGATGTAGAAGGCGTGTCTACTGATACTAATTTACTATTTAAACCATATGGCGCCATAGATAGTGATATTCAACAAGGAAGTGGTGGAACTACCTCTCCTAAGAAACAAAGAAATATAAAAGCTTTTATAGAAAGTAAGAAAAGAAAGAATAAAAAAGGTCTTCGTAAAAATAGTGCATTTAAAAGATCTGGCCTTTTATCAAAAACAAATTCTCCAGCAACATTTCCGTATCAGTTACAAATAGGTGAATTTGATGGTTCTGAGTCATTTAGATTTAATACTTCTCATATCGGAGCAGTAGTAAGATTTTTCGATTCTGGTTTAGGAAATACATTTTCAAATTCTAATTTTTATCCAGCCGTAACATTGGATGACGCTGGTTTAAATGAATCACCTACTTTCGATACTTTGAAAGAGCAAGGAGTAGCTAATGCATCTGCTTCTATGTATACCGCTTCTATTGTAGATTTAGTAAATGATAAAACAGCTCTTGTTGAGTTACCGTTTACAAATAAAAATAATAATGGTGAAAATATAATACTTCCTATTTTTTCTAGGGCTAGGGTAGAATATGAAAATATGCCAACTGGCTCATATAAAGCTGATAATTTAGTTTCTTATGCTGATGTGAAATTATCTAATATGAAAACCTTTTCCGGTGATGTTTATAAAGTTAAAGTTTACGTTAAAAGTGAAGGTGGTTTTGATGATTACAAGTTATTATCCGAAGTTCCATTAGAAAGTAAAGAATTGCTAGTGGATACGGATTCCGTTGGTCAATCAGAAAGGACAGGATATTTTATATTACAATCTGAAATTGACAAATACTGGAGTGTTTCTGGCAGTGTCGATGGCGAAACTGTTATAGCTTCACCATCAACTAATGCTGCATATAGTAATTCTACTATATTAGATGCTGTAGAATTATCTAGCAGTCTAGCAGATTCTGATGATTCAAAGAAACACTTAAGCTTTCAGTTAAAGGATAAATATAAATTCAATATGGTTGGTGGTATGGAATACTCTATTTCATTTAACGCCGTAGGTAAAAAAGCAAGTTCAAAAAAAGAAGCTGTTTTATTAGTATATGTTTCAGGCTCTTCTATGAAGCAACAAGATAAACTATATTTTGATGAGCAAAATTCAATCAACATACCTGAATCAAGTAAATATGGAAAGCGAATAGGTGCTCTGAGAATAAAATCCGGTGAAGATGATATAATAGATTTCGGATTAGTTAATCAAACTTTTGCAAATGATACAGTCGGTGACGGTATTTTACAATTTAGAGTATTATCTGGCATATGGAACATATCGGACATGTCCATCGCTCCTGCAGGAGACACAGGCTTTTCTCCATCATTTTTTCAATTTAGCCAACAATTGCCGGCGGAGTTAAGTCATAAAAGACCAGATACTTTTGAGTTCTTAGCTGAATTCTATGATATAAATAATAATATCGCAGATACTGTAGCATATCTTCCTGGCGCCCTCTTTGATGGTGCTAATATGTCTATAAGTGGTAAAGATAATGTTTTAGAAAGTAATATGTTTATTGGTGGTGGTAACACGGCAAGTGGTATGCACTTAGGTGGAGTTACTTCTACATTACCTGAAACCGGTAAAGATGGTGCTACAGGCTCAGGCTTTATGAGGTCAGTTGGTTATCAAGGATTCATATCAGCCTCTGCTCAATCAGGTTCATATGGTTTTATGATATACAGTGGTTCTGTATTACCGGATAGTGGAGATGATTACAAAGGTGTGGGATTGGAATTAGTAGGTGCTAGTGGATCATTGAAGTTTAGAACTAATCCAAGCTTATTTGAAGTTCAAGCAGATGCGTTCTTTGTGGGAAAAAAATCAACTCAATTTATAAGCGGTTCAGGCGGAAATGTTGAAATAAGCTCTTCTGATTTTCATNTNACNCCTGAAGGTAATGTAACTGCCAGTGCTATTCTGTTAGGAGATAAGGGCGGTGGTAACTACCTACAATTTTTAAATGATACGCTCACAGTAGTTGGTAACCTATCTGTTAATAATTTATTCTTACCTGCCACTATAGCCGGCGCTACATCAACAGTAGTTAATGCTTCTTCGTCACTATCCTCAGATGGATTTGCTAAATTTGTTTCGGCTTCAATCGGTGGCTGGGAAGTAAATACTACAACCATAAAAAGTCCTGGTGATAATTTACAGTTGCAATCTAATAATAAAAGGTTTGCTGTTTATGATACAGCAGGAACTCCAAAAGAAAGAATACGAATCGGTGAAGTCGATGGTGGTTCTGTTTATGGAATGAAAATATTTGATGGCACTGGAACTGCTGACAGTGATATACTTGTAGAATTAGGTGAGGGCGGAAATAATTTAGCCGGATGGACTATAGGAACAGATACGATACAAGGTGGAAATCTAATTTTAGGAAAAGATGGTTCAATAAAATCTGCAGATTATGTAAGCGACTTCTCTGGATTTATCATAACCGCAGAAGAAAATGGATATGCTGAATTTGAAAATTGTAAAATAAGAGGAACAATGGCTACCACGACCTTTGAAAAAGAAAGTGTCAATGCTGTTGGTGGTCAGTTGTTCGTTGCTAACTCAGCAGCTCTTAGTGGATCAAATGTCTCTCTTCACGAAGTTTCTATGTCCTTAAAAAATGTAACCGGATTCGCTAAAGGTGAGGTATTGTTAATCAAAAAAGTAACCGATACAGGCTTCAATACTGAATATGTGCAGGTTGTTTCATCATCCAGAGTAAATGCAGGTGGAGATTCTGATCCCGATGGTTTGGCTGGAAATATATTCGTTCAAAGAGGACATGGTTTTTTTACGAGAACTACGGCACGTTACTTTGGCGCAGATGTCGATGCTAACTTCAGATGGAAAAGTAGCTCTACCGATCCCGTAACTTTGATTACTAAATATCATGCGACTGCTGGTTATGCTGCTGGTAGTGTGAATGGTGTCAGTATGGCAACAAATCGGGCTGCATCCTCTTCACTTCACATTAATGTTACTGGAAATGTTACACAAGTGGGTGATGGAACTTCATTAGCTTTAAAAGTAATGAATCAATCTCAAAGCGATTTAGTATTAGGAACAGCTCCAATGTGGAAAGCTGCTGATGGCACCGGCGTTTTTAATAAGGATATATACATACCAACGGGAGCTGCTACAGGTTCTAATGTGAAGATAGGAGTTACGGGAGTAACTGATACTACCAATGACGCATACTTAATACTAAAAGAATTCACTGCTTCCGTAGATTTTGGAAGTATTGGAACTGCTATAACAGGAGATAGTGGTTCAATCGGAGATCCAATTGGAGGACCAACAGATTATACCGAAGGTCAAGTCGTTGTAAGCACCGGTAGGTATATTAGTGGAACAGGAAATAATACAGTAGGAACCGGATATATAAGATTAAATGCTAATCCTAAAAATCAAGCAACGCCATATATGGATATTGTTGAAAGAACAGGTAGTGGTATTTATGATGTAGAGTTAAAAGCTAGATTAGGTGATTTAAGCGGTGTAGCTGGAACCAGAAATGTGCCTGCAGGATTTCAAGGCTTCGGATTAATGAGCGAGGTTGCTTTTCTTTCAGGTTCAAATATTAAATTGGAAGCTCCTACATTTGTGCTCGGTGATTTGAATAAGAATTTTGTAAGTGGTTCAAATGGAAACTTAGAAATCAGTTCTTCAAAATTTCATATGAATAGTAAAACCGAAAAGTTTTTCATAGGCCAGCCAAATAAAACAGGAAGCTTTGTAGATTTTCAAGGTTCTGCTGGAACGCTTGCTATAAGTGCTTCCAATTTTGAACTAACTGCGGATGGACAGATAACTGCTAGCTCTATGAAATTAAAAGGTATATCAGTTGTGGATGATGTTGCAGTTGCTGATTATTTTGCTTTTAGGTTTGTCGAAATAACCACATCCAATGTTGATGACTATATGGAAGAATTTACAACCGGTGGTAAGAAATATTGGAGACTAATGTTAGATGGTAGTTTAGGTGGCGACATAGGTGCTTTTGTTAAATTAACAAACTTAGATGCGCTTAGCGATGAAAGACCAATTGCACAGATAGTTCCACCATCTCAAAATAATGCTAGAGCAACGGGTGTTCCACCACAAACCGGAGCTGGTTCAGGTCATAGAATTGTGATTGAAGCCAAAAATCAGCCAGTATACTTTGCAAAAAATATATCAGACGCTGCAACTACATATGATAGCAACGGATACTTAATAAACGCTTCATCCAATCATATGACAGGTTTTGCATTTCAAAAAACCCATACTGTTAGCTCAGTCTCTTATACTAATGTTATGAAAGTAGCAAATGGTGGAACGATTGATTTGATAAAGAGTGAGGATAGTTGGTTCATACATAGTTTATCAGCATTAACTGATATTGGATTGCAATCTCCAGGTGAATTTGCTCTATTCAATGTTGATGGGGATAGTTCATTTGCTGGATCCGGTGGTGTTCCATTTGCTCCTTTTGTTTTTGCTGGAGACCAAACCTCATATCTAAACGGAACTATGTTTATTTCAGGTAACCCAACTGTGAGAAGGCAAGATGACTCGACAATCGCTAGTTCTCATTCATCTTATTCAACTGCTAGCATCGGTATGCAGAGTGGAACTGGTAATGTATACTTTATGGGTCCTACTCATAATGATGCAAGAATGAGTTTTGGATTAAGCACCGGCGCTGGTGCTAATAGAGAAGATAACCACTATCCCATATCAACCACTGCTGGTGGACAGGTTTATATTAGAGACAATCTCTATTTAGCTGGAAGCGTAGGAACTGCTGTCGGAACGCCTGCTCAGAGGCTGTATGTAGAAGATAGTGGTAATGAAATAATATCATTTAGAAATACAACCACTAGTGAAAATGCTGAATTTTTTGGTATGACCTATACCGGTCTTAGTGCTAATC
>JGI24006J15134_10002112_pt1 | contig 11159 bp, 18 predicted proteins | sample LinPmetageLP53_FD_15134 | JGI IMG/M metagenome (IMG submission 15134) | reverse complement strand
AAAAAAGCCCGTGCTAAGAAAGGTGAGAGAGTTCCGTGGCATCCAAGAATCAAAAAGATTTGGAAACGTGTAAAGGAACAAAGTCCCAAAGATAAGAAAAACCCCGGACCGTCGAACTCATGGAGACACGGAAAACAGATGAAAGACGACCCATTTTCGGAATACTTCGATGAGAACGTTGAAGGCGATGAGAATACGACGACAGTCTAATGGGGTTCAGTCCTAACTTTATCGAACAGTTCAGTAGACGTCATTCTGTCGTACTAGGAATGACTCGAAGTGGCAAGACTTTCTTCACAGGAAGAATCTTAGAAGAACTCCAAGCCATGAGGACTCATACGATATTCGTAGACCCAAAGCACGATGACGGGTACGCACATCTCGGAGAAATATGTCACTCAGCGATAGAAGTCTACGAGGCACTGCTTAGAAAGAAGAACGCTATTGTGTTCAGACCACCTGCAACAGCAGAAGAAAGAGTAGCAGAACTAGATAGGATGGTAGAACTTGTTTTTCAACTCTCTAGAACGGATGGTTTCAAGAGAATACGAAGAGTAATTGCTATTGACGAGATTCAATTGTTCGTCAAGAAGGGTGGTTCCAAAGCGGTAGAAATGATTTGGACAGTTGGGGCAGGTCTAGGAATATTGGGTATGGCACTAACACAAAGAATACAATTACTCAACGAAACTATTTGGAGCCAATCAGATAACAAGGTGATTTTCAAAATAGAAGACAGACAAGACTACCTCAAGAGTAGGAATCTAGAACATTATGTAGAAAAGACAGATTTCTTCCTCGACCCAATGAACAAGTATTTCTTCTATTATACACAAGGTGGTGGACATTGGCATACCAGTGAACCAGTACCGAAAAGAAAACAAACTGGGGAATTAAACCTCAGCAGATGGTAAATACACCCACCCCTTCCGCTATACGTGGGTATCGTCGTAACTGTTCCTCATGCAAAGAAGCCTGACTCTGACCCGAGTGCAGTAGCCTTCACTAAACAATTAGAATCTATAATGGATATAAGAGATATACCTAACTATATACTATATGGTAACTCTCCTAGGAATATGCTAGACCTATCTACTAGTGAGGCTAGAGGTACAGGGTATAATTCTGACTTAGCATCTGCGTTGAGAGTCGCATCAATCCTACTAGAGGTACATGACTTCGATTCGGCAAGCGACCCCACTTTCGAAGAAGATTTCGTTTTCGTAGAGATTGCTAAATGTGATACAGGAGTTATAGACCAAGCATTAGCGATAACTAACAACTTTGCTAACGTAGATACAGAACGACTAGAGGCTAGTAAACACTATCCGTCCGCTCTAGCGATACTTTCCTTCGAGATTCCTACACTGATAGTGTATGTTAATCGGGATAGTACGGATTTGTTTCCGGCTGTGTCTGAGGCTCTTGTGGAGTTGGCTGAGGCTTACGTTCAGCGTAAAACAGTTGAGGACGGTTCTGAAGTGTCCATCGTAGGTAATCCACAGCAGCATTAACTGCATGAGACCTATTGTTGAATACCCTACGCTCTATCAAATCATCAATCATGTCAGATAACTCGTTTTCCAACGTGATGGTAACAGGTTTACTTTTGACCCGGTTATGGGACGCTCGTCTATTCTGCGAGGACATATTCGCTTACCGCACAGGACACTTCCTTATTAGATTGTCATACACACTCCTTATATCACACACTACGGTGTCAACGCTTAGACTGCCATGCCTTTATCAGAAGTTGTTGTCATGAATCCGCGACGTCCTGCAAAGAGACGAGCCGCGAAGCGTAAGGCTTCGGGGCGTGCAAAAAACACCACCCGGAGTACTGCGCAAAGGAAGAAAACGGCAAAGCGGTCTGATAGAAAACCGAGAGGGAAAACTATGGCAAGAAAAAAAGTTGCATCAAGAAGAAAGCCTGCTGCTCGTCGTAAGACTACGACGCGCCGGCGTGCGGCTCCTAAGAGGAGAAAAACCACACGTCGAAAGACCACAACACGCCGAAAGGCGGCTCCTAAGAGGAAGAAGACTACACGTCGAAAGAAAACTTCACGTCGTAAGGCTGCTCCTAAGAGGAAGAAGACTACACGTCGAAAGAAAACTACTCGTCGAAAGTCTGCTCCAAAGAGAAGGAAAACTTCACGTCGAAAGAAAACTTCCCGTCGAAAGTCTGCTCCAAAGAGAAAGACTACTCGCCGAAAGAAGACTACACGTCGTAAGGCTGCTCCTAAGAGAAGAAAGACTTCACGCAGAAAGACTGTAAAAAGGAAGACTGCACGTCGTAAGGCTGCTCCTAAGAGAAGAAAGACTTCACGTAGAAAGAAATCAGCACGTTCAATGAAGGGCTTCGACGGATACAAAAAGTTCGTTATGAAGCACTTGAAGGTTAGAGACCTTGGTATAGTTACACTAGGTCTTGCTCTACCTACAATCGCTGCATACACTACTAAGATGATTAATTCTTACCTACCTGCATCTGTTAAATCCGCTAGAGACCAAGCCACCAACGCTTTGGCTCCACTGGGATACAACAGTACAGCAGGTAGAGCAGTTGTTGGTATTCTAAGTACTGCTGCTGTGGCATATGCACTACAATCATACAAGGTTATCACTCCTAGTGAAGCATTAACCGCTAACATGATTGCAGTTACTATGACGCTTGTTGCTGGTGCTCAGGCTATGTACGCTGGACCGGGTTCCGCACTACTACAACAACTGCCTGCAACAGGACTTGGCGGTAGTTCATACGGATACATCGGTTCATACCACATGACTGGTGGACACGAAGGAATGGGAGCAGATATGCTACCTTCCCCAATGGACAGCCAACTGTTTGGTGTAAAAACCAACGTATTCTGAATAGGAAACTAATCAGATAAAAACGAAACCACCTCTCGGGGTTCTTCGGAACCTCGGGAGTGTGGCTCCCACTAATTCTTAAATAATCAAAAATATAGCCGACCTCATGGGAAGGTTCAGACCTGCAATTCTCGCAAAAGAGAATGCTCTTTCATTAGATTTCTGTAACTCATTAATTGATAGATTCGACTCGAAGTTAAAACCCTCTAGAGTAAATAAGGGGTTTGACCCCACACTCAGAAAAGCAAACACTTGGCTAGTGACAAAAAGAGAAGACAAAGAACTCGTTGAAAAGTTTCAAAAGATATTCTTTGAAGAGAATGACAAGAATTGGAAGTTCGACCTTCAAAATCTGAGAGACATTCAGGTAATTCGCTACGACAGCGGAGGACACTACGATTGGCATCTCGATGTTGGAAGCGGTGCAAACATCACTCGAAAACTATCTATGGTGATTCCATTAAACGACCCCAACGATTGGGAGGGCGGAGAACTCTTGGTCAAGGCTGGTCCGAAAGAAGTTTCAATGCCCCTTGAAAGAGGAGTTCCAATAATATTCCCATCCTTTATTCTTCACAAAGCGACAACAGTCGAGTCAGGAGTTAGATATATCATCGCTGCATTTTGTTCCGGTCCGACCTTCAAGTAGAACTCATTCTTCTTCTTGCTTCATCGCCTTTCTGATTCTACGAGTGTCATCAATGTATTCGAAGATAGCAGCAACTCCAGCCGCAGCCCAAAATAAATCTGAATCAATATACCACCAGCCGAGTACTTTACCTGAGGCACCGATTGCTATGAATAAGGCCGCAACAAGCAACCACTCATGTCTCAAAACAATATGGCTCATGTCTAAGGCGTTTACTACTCCGTCGTTATTCACATCCAATAGGCCAATTATCCTTTTCATGAAAGCACCTTCAATCTACAAATGAAAGCCAACCGGAGTCGTCATCAGAATCCGAGCCACCTTTTTCTTTATCTCTTTTCATTAGTTCGAGGTTGAGAAGCCGATGATGTTCGGCTCTAGTCATTAATCTACCATCTAGAAACTGATGAACAATCATCCTAACCAGTGCAGAAACGGACAAAGCATCTGCTTCTGCCCGTGCCTTTAACTTCGAAATCCTATGGACATCGAGAACGAACCGTACCTGTCGGGTGTCTCCTGCCACAGTACATTGTCATACTATTGGCTTATATGGTTTACTGAAAGGGACAGTTGGGGCTAGACTATCCCTCTTACCTTAAGTAGTGTACGCCATTGGGTCAGATTGCCTCAATGGCATACAGTCAAGATAGACAAGTACTGATACGAGAAAAGACAAGGAAGTGAAATACATCGAACTGAGACCTTATTATGATAGACCGACTGGACAAATTAAGAACTATTTGTCCCTTATTGAACAAAAAATCGCCAGCAACTTCCCCCACTGGGGTAGAGGTAGCCAAGGCGTCTGGCCAAAAGGAGACTACGGCAAGGGTATTCTACGTGCTGACCAATTCAGCATACTAGGAACCTTTGGACAGTGGTTAATCCCGTCATCCGGTAGCACTGGAAATGCTAACTCAGCGAGCGTTGATTCGTTCGGCTGGGCTTCAAAGACTTTGAACTTTAAGTCACTTGAAGAGTTTTTCTACTTAATAATGGGAATACAATATCCTGTAACTCCATTATTAGTGACAGAGCACCAATGGCAAATTTCTGGAATTGAAACTCCAGTAATTGACCAGCAAATCTTTGAAGTATTGGAAGAACCATTTGTATGGTACGAATCTCCAATCGTCGTAGAACCTGAGAAGAACATCGTTTGTAACCACCGCGTAGTAGGCGGCGCTGCAACTTTCGGTAACAGCACAATTGCTGGTGCAGAAAAGTGGAGAGTCATCGGAAGCGTAGTTGGCCAACATCACGAATTAATACAACTGACACAGAACATCGGAGAGTTGTCCTGATTCCCTTCGGGGATGACAGACGGAGGCATTAAGCATGGGTTCACTAGGTGGATTAGATGTGGCTTTCGGCAGTCAAATGCAACTCGTTCGTACAAACGTTCTAGTTATTGAGACTGACGGTACAACAACCAAGGCTATGGCAGAAGTAGTACACAGCATTGCAGCGCAGAAATACCCAGCGGCATTACGCCCTGACTTCACTGCGTTCATTGCTAGTGGCACTCTAGGTGAGGGCTACGCAGTGGAACTTACTGACCAAGTAGAAGGAAACATCCTGAAGGACATTACAAAAGTCCCTATGGCTGGTTCTCACTACGCAAGTTCTACTGATGATTCTCGTGGGATGTCCTACGAGGCAATATTAAACGTTGGAATGGCACAAATCGGTGCTAACGATGCACTAACAGCAGACGACCTCTTCACAGATGCGTCACCTGCTGGTATCGAAACTGATGAAATGCAGGGATTCCCTCATTTAATGCAAGCACAATTAATGGCTGCTCAATTCGCGAGCGACCAAACAGGGCTTGCTGGTAACCACGGAGTATCAACTCTGAATCTGTCACCATTACTGACAGATTCGGTAATACTCGCCGGGACTGCTGTAACATCTGCTATGGACGCTCTAACAGAGTCGACAACAGCAGCAGCATTGAATGACGCTATCGNTAGCGCGGGTGCTATTNTTAGCATTCTTGCTATCGGTAAAACGTTCTAAGATTGAAAAATCTGTTTAATACAAAAACCACCCTCGGGGTTCTTCGGAACCTCGGGGGTTGGACTACTAAATAATTCAAAAAATAATTCAAATCACTCTAGTGCTAACGTTATCAAAACAGCGCTAATATAAGAAGATAATAGAGTCCCTAATTAGGTCTCACCTTCCGAACTCTTTATGTCTAACAGCACTGTGCGCTGACTGTGCCAAGCGGCACACACCAACAGATAGACAGGTGAAAATTAATATGACAAACTTAAATCAAGGATATAGAAGTGGAAATGCTTTTGGACGCGTAGCAAATGTAGATTTATCTACCATGGGAACCGATGAATCGTTAAAACCCGGTTACCTTTTGCGAATCAGGGATACATACGCCCTAGTAACAGGAGTCGAGGCTATGGCCATCGACCTCTTCTTTACAGACACATTGAATGTAGGAAACCATGCCGACAACCCCACTACCACAATAATAGGAACCCATGCAACTGCTCTCACGCAATATGGTGTAAACTCTATCCAAGCATACTTCGAGTTAGGCACTAGTGCAAGAGCAGCAGTAGACAAGACTGGAAATATTCTTGCTCCCAACTACGATTCAGGATATCTTACTTTCAGCAAGTTAGAACCATATGCAGGTAACATTTACCACCTTGCACCGGGACTTCCTCTACAACCAAAGTTTATGGATGCAAAGACTGGTAACTGGCACTCAACAAACGGTACAACTTCTTACGATGCAGCAGGAGCCCCTGTCGGATTCATCGGAGATGCTAGCAGTCAAGACATGAAGCAAGTCGGAACAATTTCTGCTAAACTCTACCTAAAACAGCCCGTCGGTTCAAACAAGCACACACTCGACGAAGCAGCAGACGGAGAATCTCCTCGTGGAACTGCAAGCGAATCAACTCTTGAAGGTCTTTCAGGATTCTTAGATGGAAGCATGTCACCTGCTGACAACCCTAACTGGAATTATGGAATGATTCTAGAACACGGTGAAGCATCACAGCCAGCGTTTAGATTAGTCAACGATTCAGACGAGTACATCCTCGATGGAAGAATTAGATTGTCAGGCTGGAAATATAAAATCTTAGAACTTTCTCAGGACCAACTAGCGACCCTAAAGGCTCGCGCTGGCGGTCGTCTCCGGTTCATGTACTACAACCCGGTTACCTACCAGTCGTCAGGCTTCCTGAGTGATTATCTCTCAATGTAAGTCGGACTGGTGAAGTGATAAGATGGTTTTTGGTTTCGAAGACGAAGACGAACTTGGACGTCCATCCATAGTTTCTGCTCACGGGCTGAAACAAGAAGTGGACATAAAAGCGTCTAGAGTAGTCGTCACCAACAGAATGATTTCTGACAAGTTCACTAGCATGACACTCAATGCTGGAGAAGTTTTCGAAGCAATTAACTTCAAAGAGAAAGGTCAACTACACTCCATCGAAGTAATTGCAGACAATCCGTATGCACTATTGAGATTAGAACTAGACGATTATATCAACAACCCGGATGGCGGTGGAGAAACTGCCGCAGAACTTCTTCTTTCATCTAGAACCACATCAAGACCTGATGGGGCTTTTCAAGTAACAAGTCGATTAGCAGATGGTGCATATGTCTTAACATACCAACCTATGACCCCGCAGTCATACGAGAAAACTATTAAATTCTCAATCGGTAATATGTTGAGACCATCTGCCGACGTATATGGTAGCACACTTAGTTACCAATCTCGTGGCGGATTACCAACCCCAATAGATTTGCAGTTCATAGGAGGAGGAACTTTCACTCACTCCGGTCTGAATGCAGTGCCTTTAGCGATTATGGAAGCAGCGATTGCCAAACCAATCGGAGCGACCAACGGTGGCTACATAGTTAACGACACTTACAATGAGACAATTTACACTGAAAATGTAATGACCGGAACTGCCAATCCTTACTCGGGACTAGCCGGTAGGCCATTCTTTACACAAGATGAAATCGTTGAAGACAGCCCTTTCATAGACTTTGTAGACTCAGGAACCGCTGGTTCGTTTACTGCCGGTCAAGACGGAAGCGCAGTTCCTCACCCAGCACTGACAGGTGGGGGTGATTTCCCCGGCACACCTTCCACAGCATCCACTCAGAACATCATTCTATACGGAACCAATAACAATTCTGCCGCTGTACTAGGCAACGAAGCCGCAGCAGCCTCAATGGATTCAATAGCAGTTGGCAGTAGACTCTTTGTCAGAAACAAGGGAACAGTATTTTTCCCCGGAAGAGTTGTGAAGGTACTCAGGTACAACAGAAGTGCTGACACAGGTACAGACGGATGGGCTGATTCCGCAGCCGGTGCAACTTTCACTAATGCCACAGGCGCTATATGCCTACAAGTTTCTCCGGGTCTGAATGCAACTGCTTCCACCTTTCAAGCCTCAGGAACCACTACAAGTGTAGGTACATTAACTACTCAATCAGACTCCAACCCTACAATAGGAATTAGAAGTATATCTATAAAGAGATATAGAGAGATAAGTCACGAGGGATAAATATGGCATATAAAACTAATATATTCAAACTAGTAGATAAATACCCTCTAGTGGCAGGTGCCGCATTTGTAATAGGATTTCCACTACTAGCCGATATGGTTCTAGATAGGACTAGGATAAAAGGTATCAGAGGAATCGGTAATGTATGGACAGATTCCCGTTCAGAGATTCAAGAATCAGGGTCGACTGCCCCTCTAAATAATATGGGTACAAACAACGACAATGGAATAATGTCCGGTCCTTCAATGGGACCAGTCCGGTATGATGCTGAGTACCATACTAGGGCTTGGATGGATGAGCCACTAAATGTTAAGAGAAATAACAGACCTAGAGTAGTCCCCGCTTCCGTAAGACATGGGTATGAGCCTATGGTATTCGCTGGACTTGCGGGCGTAGACCGCCTGTGAGGAAGTAAGATGAGCGTTTACAAAGACTCACTACAATACGCAATACTTGGCGCTTCTGCTGGAGCATTGTTATTACCCCTAGTAGATTATCTAGATAACTCGATTACCCCACTTTATTACTCCGCTGCTATTGGAGCCGCTTCCGGATTTGTTTTGGGAGGTGGCGCAGGTATTATGCTCAACGCTACTAGCAACGGTAAGATAGCACCATTGACTGTTGCATTACCCACTTTAACCGCTGGAGGGACCGCTTTAGTATTGAAAGTGAATCCTAACACAAGTTCCATGAGTTACAAACGACTTATAGGCGTAACCACTATCGCAGGTATAGCCGGCTTACTAACAGGGGTCGTAATACAAAACCAAAGAAACAGGTGATTAAAATGATGAAGTCAGTAACAAATACTTACAAAGCCGCTAAAAATAGACCACTAATGACATTAGCAGTAGTCGGTGGCGTGCTTTACTTATACAACAAGAGTGGTATGGAACTCATACCATCTGCTAGCGCCGAGGCTGCACCGTCCGCACCTCCGCTTTCCACATATTCCTATGATAGTTATGCACCAGTGAGGAACCAACCTTACAGCGACCACATGCACATGTTTGGTAACACAGACTCGCTTGATGCTAACTTCTATGGATTCTAAGGTGATTAAAATGGCTTACTACGGAAATGGAATTGGCGAAATAACGACAGCAAAAGCAGGAACAGGTACAATACTGATAGCAGGTCTAGCGGTAGGCCTTGCTGCGGCTGGTGTTGTCAACGCATTCAACATGGAATATTTCGGTGGAATGAAGAGAGGCAAATCCTACGAAGTCATAGCAAAGAGAAACGCTGCTCTCGGTGGCGCAATTGGTGCAGTAGTTACTGCCGGTATGTTTGTAGCATAAGGTGATATTGTGGGCATACGAAAAGATATGAAGAAATTTTACAAAGACCAACCGGTGGCTGCTTTAGTTATCGGTGGGTATTTCACCTTCGGAGTCTTCCTACCATTGTTTGGATATTCTGTCCTAGGGACAAAATTAGTAGAGTTTGACTCAACAAATGGAATCAATGGTTATCAGACGTGGTGAGAATGTCATTAATGAAAGACGCACGAAAGATGGTCAAAGATAGGCCTATCCTAGCGCTAGCCGCTGCCGGAACAATTGGCTATTACGCTTATCTAAAGCAAATACAAATGGCAATAGAAGTATCAGTTGACAGGGCTACACAAGACAATAGTGCTGACGTTCCTCTTATCTTTAGTGAATCCGCTGGGATTAATGGGATGGGGATGAACTCAGGCCTCGGGATGACTACTTCAACATCAACAACAACTTCTTCTTCACACATGCCCGGATTGAGAAACGATTCGGCAGGCGAACCTTCAATACACATACCCGCAGATAGTGGATTATTCGGTGTTAAGAAAAAGTTCTCCCAAGTCGGTGGCTCCGCAAGAAGAAGGCTAGGTTCAGTTGCTCGTGAACCTTCTCCGGTTTACGGGGCTCATATTGATACTCAACTTTCATTGACTAGTTCTCAAAAGAACGAATTCATGACTGACCAACATTCGGACATACTCGGGTTCTCCGGTCTTTCGGCTGGCCAATCAGGGTCTTGGTACGAATGATGCACCCATTAGAAAAAAAGATGCCCCGTCATCACGAGGGTCTTGCTTGGGAAGCCGAGAACCTTCACAACGATTTTACCGATTTAACTAGAATGGCTCTAGACGATAAGTATGGAAAGGTCGGCGCTCCGCTTTCAAAGAGAAGAAATGGTTTAGGGCCAACCGATGGTAAAACCCCGGGACTGTTCGGTATCACAGGAACAAGTTCTTCCGACGTAGGAAAACTTACAGGATTACTGGCATTCGGTGCCGTAATCTTTTTCTTGACTAGAAAATAGTAGTAGAAGGTGCGACCACCTAAGTAGCCGCATCCTCCGATTACTCGTTTAGATTTGCTTCGGCTAGTAAAGCCATGTTTAGAAGAGCGGCTAGTCCGTCTTCGAATTCATAGTTAGGGATGTCTTGGGACATCGTAACTTTCTTGCCTTGTACTGTTATCTCAACTGTCGTGTTTGTGGTTTGGTTTTCTCGCATAGTGTGGTCACCCCGTTTGGGTTAGTGTGTTCACCTCATCCAAGGGTTATATGCTTTACTCTTCTTTCTTGTCTCGAAACTTCGGTAGTTTCTTCTCTTCCTTCGTTGGAATCCATTCCATTTTTGAAGCCCCATCTGTTTTCTCAGTGGTAATCTCTCGATGAGCCCGATAGCCCTTTCCTTTCAGTTTGGCCTCTTTATTGTATTTATCATGAGCCCCTCTAAGGCCGACGGCTTGCTCATTAGTCCAAGTGATAGCGTGCTTCTGCTCATCACTTTGTTCCAAGTGACGTCTAAATCCGAATACTTCATCCCACGGGTCACCGAGACACACCATGTTGTCCATAACGTGTTTCCATTCGCAACTAGAACACTTAACGGAAATCAAATGATTCCATATTTGAGTGTCTCCTCTTTCAGAAGTTCTCTTTGATTCAATACCTCCGATATCGTGGTACATCTTAGTTTCCGGATAGTCACAAACCGGACAGTGAAGGGGCTCTCCTGATTTTGGGTGAAGCATTACTTCTCCATCGAGATTTACTTTCTTCTCGGCAATATCCCTGCAAATAGGGCA
>JGI24006J15134_10002108_pt1 | contig 11176 bp, 24 predicted proteins | sample LinPmetageLP53_FD_15134 | JGI IMG/M metagenome (IMG submission 15134) | reverse complement strand
CTAAACAGAAGATATGGCATTTAAACTAAACAATTCACCCTTTAAAATGTTAGAAGGTGATGACCCTAAAAAGAGTGACGTCAAGAAGACAGAGAAAGATATGTATGTTAAAACAAACTTAAGAGAGTCTAATAACGGAGGAAATAGGTTTATTAAAAACTTAAAACACGATGTGATACAAAGTGGTTTTGTTAAATCAAGACCTAAGCTTAATGCATTAGTGCATAACGTTCTTTATGGTGGCGGGTCTAATAAAAAAGGTGATACTCAAAGAAAGCCAAATACTAAAAATAAAAATAAAGGCGGATTAGGCGGAGGCAGTACTTCTTGGTCAACAAGTAATTGCAAAGGTGGACAATGCTCTGCGTATGGAGGTTAATAAATGAATATTATGGGATTTAAATTAGCAAACGGAGAAAAGATGAAAACTATTAGAGTTTCTGATAAAGTAGCTCAAAGGCATGGTGGTTTTAGTTATTATGCTGAAAAACACAAAAGCAATAAAAAAAGCATGTTTGGATCATCTATTATAAAAGTACCTAAGTCAGATTTTAAAACTACTAAGTCAGATTTATTTAAATCTAGTGAAGGTCCAAGCACAGCTAAAGAATTTAGACAAGAAAAACAAAGACCAGTTAAAAAATCGCTAGGAGCATTAGGTTTTGTAGCGTTCACACAAGCTATAAAAGCTAGAAAATAACAAAGTGGCTTATAAATTATCAGCCAAAGCAAAGGCTGCAAAGAAGAAAAGAGATCTTAAGGCTGCGATGACGCCAGAGAGAAGAAAGAAAAAGGCGGAGAATCAAAGAAAGAGGAGAGCAGCTGCTAAAAAGCATGGTATATCCTGGTTAAAAGGTAAGGATTACGACCATGAAGATAAGAAATTTGAAACCGTCAAGCGTAACAGAGGCAATGACGGTAATGGAACTAAAAAAGAAGGTAATAAAACTAAACGAAAAAAGAAATAATGGCTATACGATTTACATATCCAGTTAAAAGTACAATATCTGGCGGAGATTTAATATTAATCACCGATTCTCAAGATTCTAATAAAACGAAGCAGGTATCAGCATCGACATTCCCTGGTTTTTCAGGCGTTGGTATAGAAAAATTAGGTGTTTCAGGAGCTTTACAAACAGGAGCTGAACAAGTACTAGCTGTTGAAGCAGGTAATACCTTTTTAACTATAAATTCAAACAATAATACACACACTTTTGACATGACAGGTGCTTTAACACTAGCAAATGGTGGTACTGGTCTTACAACTACATCGTTAACGCCAGGGTTTTCCTTACAAGTTAATGAAGCTGGAACAGGTTTAGTATATGCCAAGGTTTCTTTACCGGTTAGAAGTAAAAATACATCAGGAGCTACTATTAAGAAGGGAGCTCCAGTATTTGTCTCAGGTTTAGACTCAGCTTCAGGAGAACCAGAGATTAGTAAGTTTTTTGCAGATACTCCAAACGCAGAAAACATAACTCCTTTAGGTTTACTAATAAGTGATTCTACAAACGGTGGTGACGTAGAAGTTATATCATCTGGGTTAATTGAAAATTTTGACTTCTCTGAAGTAAATGGTACTATAGCGACAGGTAAAAAAGTTTATTTAACACCAGCTTCTGGTGAAGGTTCAGGTGTTGCACTTACTACAGTTAAACCAACATCTGGTGTTGATATATCAGTAGGTACGGTAATAAACCCATCTACTAACGGTTCTTTATTAGTTACAGCTTCAGGTGGTGAAGCAGTTGAATTACCAAACGCTAATGCTGTAGGTTCTTTATTATACTCTGATTCTACTAATCAATTTATTGAATTAGGTATTGGTTCTGCAGGTAAAGTATTAACAGTTAACTCTGCGGGTAACGCACCTGAATGGGCAACTATAGATACTGGTATGACAAGTATTAATTTTGGCACTACAGGCTTAACACCTAATACGGCTACTTCAGGAATTGTAACTGTAGCGGGTACTTTAGGTATTGCAAATGGTGGTACTAATAGAACTTCCTATGCCGTAGGTGACCTACTTTATGCATCAGCAACAAATGTATTAACATCGGTTGGTATTGGATCAGCTAATCAAGTATTAAAAGTAAACGCTTTAGGAAATGCACCTGAATGGTCATCAGCTGCTGGAGCTGGAACCGTTACAGGTGTTACAGCAACTTCTCCATTAGTATCTTCTGGAGGTACTGCACCTAACTTAACTATAGGTAACTTACCAGTTGCTAATCTAAATAGTGGAACTAATGCCAGTGCAACTACTTTTTGGAGAGGTGATGGTGCTTGGGCTATTCCACAGGGTAATCAAAAGCTTTTAAACACTTCTGTATTTGAAGTAACAACAACTGACACAACCGATTGGGAAATTAATATAATAAACAATTCAACCACTTTTCAAAAAGTTGGAATAAATCCTTCAAATCCTTCTGGTGCTTTCACTACTTCGGCTTATGTAGGTTTTAATAGACCTACTAATGGCAGTGATTTTGTTAGAATAACTGTTGAAATGTGTTTTAGAAGTGATAGTAATAGCGCTGAATACTTACACGCTGGTTTACACCATGATAATGGTAACCCTACTAATCCTACTTATGGTTGGGAGACTTTAGGATCTGAAGGAAGTTCTCAAGAGATAGGTTTGTGGAAATTTTCTTTTGACATACAAGTTTCTAGTTTATTAAAATTTGATGGTTCAACAGCTGTAGCTGGTGATTTCTGCCCTGTGTTTTTAAAAGCCGCTGCTAGCACAAATGGACCAGATATAATAATTGGTAGACAATGGCCATCAACACTTCCTAATACAGCTTTAGTTTCTCCTGGACCATTAACTATGACAGCTCATGAAATAGTAAGTACTGCAATTAATTCAAATCCTGCATTACCTACTTAAAAAACATTAAATAACCGAACTATCAAGTGATAGTATAAATAACCAACGTTAAACATAAAACCAAAACAATGACGTTTTTATACACCAGTAGCTTTAGAGCTGCTGCACACCCTGATCAAAGAATGATCGACCTTTGGAAACACATAACCACAAAGAGCAATTGGAGAATTGTTCAGTTACCAAATGGATTTTTTCAAACCGAATATAAAGACTTTGAAGACAAGGAAACTTGGATCGATGTTACTAGAAGAGAAACAATGGATGGCGCTGAAGCTGCTATTGATGGATCTATAGAACATTACTCTAAGAAGCTAGAGTTTTTAAAAGGACCTAAAGTAGTTAAAACCTTCGAGTAGATATTCAAACAATCAAATTTTATTATATATTATGCAAGAATTAAAGTTAGTTAAAGAACTGGCTTTTGGTGATACCGCCAGAAGTCAGGTCTTAGCTGGCGTTGAAAAGTTAACTAACGCAGTTAGTTCAACATTAGGCGCTAGTGGTAAATGTGTTATACTTGAAGATGCAAACGGTCATCCAGTAATAACAAAAGATGGAGTAACAGTAGCTAATTCAATAACGCTACATAAACCATTAGAAAATATTGGAGCAACACTTATTAAAGAAGCTGCTCAAAGAACAGTTAAAGATGCAGGCGATGGTACAACCACTGCCACTATATTAGCTAAGTCTATATTAGATAACGCTGATAAAATGTCAGAACACGCATCGTCAAGAGATATTAAAGACGGTATTAATCAAGGAGTTGAAAACGTAGTTAGTTACCTTAATAAGAAAAGAAAAAAGGTTAAAGGTAAGAAGATTGACCAAGTAGCTACGATATCTGCAAACAATGATAAATACTTAGGTAAGGTGATAGGTGAAGCTTTTAAGCTAGTAGATGAAACAGGTGTTGTAATGATGGAGACTAATGAACAACCAGAAACAGTTGTTGAGTTAATAGAAGGAGTACAATACGGACAAGCACTTAAAAACAACCATTTTATTTCTAACAAAGAAAAAGGGACAGCTGAGCTAGATAACCCTTTGGTATTAATAGTGGAATCTCAAATACCTAACGTAAGAAAGATACAAGCAGTTTTAGAGTATGTTATTAAACATGGTAAAAGCTTATTAATAATTGCTGATGTTGATCAACAGGTGGTTTCTGCGTTAGCTATGAATAGAGTTAAGGGTAATATAAAGGTTAACATCATAGACGCACCAGTATATGGTATAAGCAAGAAAGATGTCCTAAGTGATTTATGTGCTGTAACTGGTGCTAATCTTATTAATGAAGATTTAGGAGATGATATGGATCTTATACAACCTGAGCATTTAGGTTCATGTATAAAATCTGTTACTAATCACGAGGAAACAATATTACAAGTTGATTTATCTGACAAACCTGAAGTAGCTGAAACTATTAAAATGTTAGAAGATCAGATTAAAGATACTAAAAACCCTAACATTATAATAAGGTTAGAAAAAAGGTTAGCAAAACTTAAAGCTAAAGTAGCTATTGTAAAAGTTGGTGCTAATTCAGAGGTAGAATTAAAAGAGAAGAGAGACAGGGTTGAAGATGCTATTTGTGCTACAAAAGCCGCGATCAAAGAAGGTATAGTGCCAGGAGGTGGTATAGCTTTACTGAACGCTTCACAAAAGTTAAAGGCAACATCATTAGGGGAAGAGATATTGTATAAAGCAATACAAAGACCTTATGAGTTGATATTAAAAAACGCTGGCGTAGAAGATTATCAAACTCCAGAAGTAGAAGGACAAGGATTGGATGTGGTTACAGGAAATACGGTTGATATGGTTAAAGCCGGAATTATAGATCCTTTGTTAGTTACTAAAAGTGCACTGATGAACGCGGCTTCAGTAGCTACAACTATATTGTCCACTGATTGTGTAATTAATAACATACGAGCATGAAAGCAATAGGTAAGTATATAGTTATTGATCCAATCAAGGAGGTTGATACAAAGACAAAAGGTGGTTTAATACTAGCTGAGTCACAAAGAGAAGATATAAGATACAGACGTGCTAAGGTTATAAAACCTGGCACGGATGTTAAAGCATTAAAAAAGGGAGATGAAATCTATTATGATAAAGCTGCTGGATTTAAAATAGAGATTAAAAAAGAAGAGTATAAAGTCATAAAAGAATTTGACGTAGTAGTAGTATTATAAAAACAAACAAAATGGCATATAGAAAAGATTTAGAAAGATCAGCATTTATGATGGGTAAAATAAAATCTCCATTTGAAAACGGGGGTGAACTTAAAAAAATGACATCTTTACCGGCTAAAGAGTTAAGCTATAAAGGTTTTGACGTAACTAAAGGTGTAAATAAAAAAGATAGAGCAAAAGCAAAAGATCTTATGTCCGCAAGTGATCTTCAAGATTACGAAAACAAAACAGACATGAGCCAAATATCAAACAATAAAAATAGATTACCAGGTAATACTACATTGTCTTCTATGTCAAATATTAAAGGTCAAATGAAGTACAGTGGACTTAAGCCAAATACAAACCCCGGTGATAGAGCTGAGTCTTTAAAAAAGTCAGGTAAAAAGTTTGATCAAGGATTTTAATGAGGTTACACTCATCAGATTTAAAAGAATTAAATTTACTTAAACATTACAGGATTATACGTAAATGGGCGTGTAAGACTAACGATCTTAACGATGCAGATCTAGAGCTTCTAGTTTACTTAGAATCTATAGATATGTTTACTAAAGATGATTTTAAAAAAGGTACATATTCTTACAGCTGGGATAACAGGCGCTGGAACAGATTATTGAAACAAGGGTGGATTGTAGTGTGGAGAAGAAGAAACCGCACGACCCAAAAATATCATATATATAAAGTTTCCTTAAAGTGCAAACAGCTAACAAGTAGAATGTATCGTATTATGCTAGGCGAAGAAAATATGCCTACAACAAAATTAGAGAAAAGTAACAGATATAGTTACAAAGTAACAACTAAAGCAGTGGAATATGCCAACAAAGACAAATTATAAATCACCAGTAACATTTGATTTATCAACAGCTACAACTAGTGGTGGTGGTAGTTATATAAATCCTATGCAACAGTCAATGGTTACAACTGGAGGTAAGTTTGCTAAAGGAGCTACAGCTGGTTTAGGTGCTTTTGGCGGAGCAGCTGGAGATATTGTTGGTTCTTTTAGAGGTGATGATCCTACCAAAGGTGGTTACGCTGCTAATACTGCTGCTAGCCAAGCTTTGAAGTACGCTGGTATGGGAGCTGCATTAGGACCTGTTGGTGCTATTGCTGGTGGTGTTATTGGTGGTACTTTAGGACTTATTAGTGCTAGTAAAGATAAAAAAGCATTTGAAGAAGAACAAAAAGAAATGGTTATAGGCGAAGGTATGTCAACCGCTCAGCAACAGTTTATGAAGAACCAAGCTATGTATGGAGCTGTAGAAGATGAAATGTACCCTAACCAAGATATGGTAATGGGTGGTTCTCCAGTAAAGATGTTAAAATCTATACCTTATACTGAACCAAAAAATATGTCAGCTATTCAATACAATAGCGGTTTAAAAATGAAAGAAATATCTGGAGTTAATACTCTACCAAGTTAATTTATAAATTAAAAATTATGCCATCAGAAGGAATGTATCAAAAGCCAGCAGGTAAAATGTTAAGCTGCGGTTGTGAAAGCTCTTGCGCTTGTAGTATCCCTAGTTCTAAAACAATGAGGATGACTACTAAGCACTTTACTATTCAAGCACCAGAGTACAAAGGTAACGCTGTACTTAACGCTCAGAAATAGTGATTAGCGACGTTAAGTTGTATATGCTCAATGCAGGATCGTTAGCGTTGACTTTTACAGATTGGCTCGAACCTGTTTTGAAGATAACTTTACTTGCTATAACTATAGGCTATACAGTCCACAAATGGTGGAACTTAAATAAAGGTGATGACAAAGATTAGTAAGCACGTTTCTTATAAAGAAGCTACTAGATCTATAACAGCTAAAAGATTAGGGATAGACAATGCTCCTACTGAAGAGCATGCTAACAATATGATCATTTTAGCAGAAAATATATTTGAACCTCTTAGAAGTCACGTAGGCAAACCTATATGTATTAATAGCATGTATAGATCTGAAGCTTTAAACAAGGCTGTTGGTGGAAGTATGACTTCACAGCATTGTAAAGGTCAAGCAATGGACATCGACGATAAGTATGGTCATGCTACAAATGCTGAGATGTTTAATTATATTAAAAACAATTTAGACTTTGACCAAATGATATGGGAGTTTGGAGACGGTGAAAACCCTGACTGGGTTCATGTTAGTTATGTGTCAAAAGAAAAGAATAGAAACAAGATGCTAAGAGCATATAAGAATAGAGGTAGAACTGCTTACGAAATTATAAAATGAAAATAAACCAAAGCACAGAACTAAACATAGATCTTAAAACTATTATAGCTATAGTAATGTTTACATCTTCTATGGTNGGNATGTATTACACTTTACAGTCAGATATAGATGATGCTAAGAGNATGCCTAAAGCAGTTATTGATCGTATAGAATATGATTTAAAGCAAGAGTGGCAAACGGATCATATAGAGGAGCTAGAAGAGAAAGTTGATGAGATACTATATTGGTGTAAAGAACTAGACAGAGAACTTCACAGTAAAAAGAATAAGTAATGGGAAAAATATCAGGACCTTGTAAAGCAGCAGCAAAAAGAAAATTTAAAGTATGGCCTTCAGCTTATGCTAGTGGTTGGGGTGTTAGATGTACTAAAGCTGGTGGACCTAGTAAATTTGGATCTAAAAAGAAAAAGAAGAAGTAATGCCTAAAAGTAAAACAAAAGGAGGCGGTACTAAAAAAGTTTGCTTACCAGCTAGCAAAGTAAGATCAATGAGTAAAGCTGAAAGAGACAAAGTAGTTAGAGCTAAAAGGTCAGCTGCTAAATCTGGTAAGTATAAAAGATCTAGTAAATCAAATGTAAAAGGAGCTCGTAAAAAAGGTGCTACACTTAGAGATTGGTTTGAAAAAGAAAACTGGATTAATGTGGCTACAGGTAGACCTTGTGGTGAGTCAACAAAAAAGAAAAAGTAATGGCATATACTCAACTAAACTCTCCTTTTGAGAAAAAAAGTAGATTAAGAAAAACTACTAAGGGTAAGGGCAGAAACTTTAGAACAGTCGAAGAAGGCGCCGGCATGACGAAGAAAGGTGTAGCAGAGTATAGAAGAAAAAACCCAGGCAGTAAATTAAAAACCGCTGTAACTGGAAAAGTTAAACCTGGTAGTAAAGCTGCTAAACGTAGAAAAGCTTTTTGTGCTAGATCTAAGAGTTGGACTAGTAAAAGAGGTAAAGCTGCTAGAAGAAGATGGAAATGTTGAGCTATGAGTTTTAAGATAAAAGCCCCATACATTACAGATAATACTCCAATATATTTTGTAGAGGAAGAAGATGGTGTTTTAGGCAGAACTAATATGAATGGTTCTATTACTATAAACAGTAAAGTAAAAGACCAAAAACAAATAGACGATATTATTAAGCATGAAAAAGTCCACGTTAAGCAAATAGAAGACGGTAGACTTGCTTATGATGACAATAACATTTACCACCGTAAAAACGGTAAAGGTAAGTGGAACATAAAAAAAAGAAGTAAACAAGCTGATGGCTCACCTGCTACTTGGTGGGAGAGAGAAGCTTACAATAAAAAATAAACAATTATGCCTTACGGAAAACATTCAACACCTAATAAAAAAGCAGCTATTAAAATGCAGATAACAAAAGACATGACTGGTTTACAGAAATTATCGTCAGACGTGCAAAAAAACATGGGATATACTAAAAATCCAGATGGATCAGCTATTCCTATGAAAGGACCTTACAAAATGTATGGTAAAGAAACTTCACCTACGACAATGAAAGGTGAAGGTCCACTAGCTAAATATAATTGCACAAGAAAATAACTTATGGAAAATATTAAAGCAATTGTAAACCATCCACTATCTAAAGCTATTGCTATAGGTATTATTGGTTCTATACTATTACTAGAAGTTCATAAGCTTTATGCTGGTTTAGCTTTTGGTTTTGGATTAAGAGAGTTACTTTTAGCATTTAAGAGTGAGTAAGAAAAAATTCAAAGATACTAAGGTAGGTAAGTTCCTTAAAAGTAAAGCACCTAACATATTAAATGGTATAGGAGATATATTACCAGATAAAGGTGCTCTTGGGATAGTAAAAAATCTTATTTCAAGTGATGATAATATAGGGCCAGAAGACAAGGAAATGGCCCTTAAGTTATTAGAGCAGGATGCTATTGAGATGGAAAACGTTTCTAAACGTTGGGAAAGTGATATGAAGTCAGACTCATGGCTTAGTAAGAATACACGTCCTATTACTCTGATATACTTAACCTTAGCTTCAACGATATTAATAATAATAGATTCATTCCATATGGCTTTTAATGTAGATAGTGCATGGGTTGAATTATTAAAAACATTACTGATAACAGTTTATGTAGCGTACTTTGGAAGTAGAGGCGCAGAAAAAATTACAAATTTAAAAAAATAAAAAATGAAAGGTGTACAAGGAAATTTCTCTGCACAAGCAAGAGTGTTTGGACATGATGCTGTTAACTTATCTTCAGCTGGATGGCCCAAAGCAGATCAAATAGCTGGTACTGAAGATAGAGGCGTTTGCTTATATATAGGTACTGGAGGAAACGTAACAGTTAAAATGGAAAGTGGGAGTGAAGTTACTTTTCACAACGTACCTGATGGTCACTTTTTACCTATACTTGTTACTCATGTTACGGCTGTAAGTAGTGGAGCTGCTAATATATTAGCAATATATTAAGATATGTGGTTAGGTATTGGATATTTACTCCCCATGAAGGGAGACAAAGCTGGTGATCCAACTCCACCTGCAGTAAATCTAATAATAGCTGAAAATAGTGACATATTGCAAATGGAAGCTAATACAGATAATATGATACCTGAACTACAACAATAAAGATAATAATATGGCAAATATAAAATTTTCAGACTTTACAGGCGGAGCTAGTATAGTACAAGCGGATCACTTTTTAGTAGGTTTTGACACTGACGCTACGGCTGGTGGATCAAACCCTAAAAATAATAAGTGGACNTTTNCACAAGTNGCAGCTGGATTAGCTGCGGTAACAGCTACTCCTTATAGTATATATGCAGGAGATGGCACGATAACTACAGGTAGAAAGGCTTTACTAGCTGGTACTTTACAATTTAGAAATGCTGGAGATTCTTCGGATATTTTTAAATTAAATACTGATGGTACTTTTACATTAGGGTTAGGTGCAAGCTCATCGGGGTATCGTCAAGTGGCTATAGGAAACGGTGCTACTGCTTCTAGTGCTTTTGATATTTCTATAGGGACTGGTACAGCGTCTGGTGGGGGTAGTGTCGCTATAGGTAGATCACCAGGTGCTGGTGCTAATGGAATTGCTATTGGCTATAGCGCTAGCGCAGGAGCTAACGGTATTTCCATGGGTCAAAGTTCAGTAGCTACCGGAAGCGGAGTTGCAATAGGATTACTCGCTCAAGCAACAGCTTCTTCTATAGGTTTAGGAGCCAATGCAAAAGGCACTGGAAATAACAGTATAACATTAAATGCAACTGGAAGTGCAGCAACACCTTCTACCCACCAAACTTTTGGTGTTTATATGTCTTCAAACACGGCAGCTGACTTTGAAGTTGTTGCAGGTGGTGAATCAACTTTAAGAACTAGTTTAAAAATAACTGGTCAAGGTTATTCAGAACTACACACAGTTACTTCAGCCGCTTCTATAACTCCAGACTGGAATAATAGCAATGTACAAACATTTGAACTTACTTCAGCNTCTACAACAATAGTAAATCCAAGTAATATAAAACCAGGAGCTACATACATATTAATTTTAAAACAAGATAGCACAGGTGGTCGAACAGTATCTTTTGGAACTCAATATAACTTTCCAGCTGATACAGCTCCAATTCTAACAACCACGGCAAACAAAGCAGATGTAATAACTTTAGTCGCTTACAGTTCTACAGTACTAATGTGTACTTCTGTATTAGACTTTACAACAACATAATATATGTTTCCATTCCCCTTTAGTTTTCTCGGTGCAGCAGCAGATGTTCCACTAGAACTCATAGATAATAATTTTGCTATGGAGTTTGATGGTCAAAGTTATGTATCAGCTGGTAATCCAACTCAGCTTCAAATGACTGGTGATATTAGTGTTTCAGCTTGGTTTAAAAC
>JGI24006J15134_10002105_pt1 | contig 11185 bp, 9 predicted proteins | sample LinPmetageLP53_FD_15134 | JGI IMG/M metagenome (IMG submission 15134) | reverse complement strand
GGATTCAGTGGCACAAAGAAAAAGAAAGAGGTCTATGGTATGGACAATCTCAATCTTCTGTAGCAGGAGCTAATGGACGTATCGCACGTACAGGCCCAGGTGTTCAGGAGTTACTTGAGGATTCTCACGTACACTATTATAATACTCTTACTGAAAAGCTTATCCGAGAATATCTTCTAGATATCTTCTTTGGACGAGTTGATATGTCTAACCGAAATATTGTTGCGTACACAGGTGAGTACGGAATGCTTGCATTCCACCAAGCTATGATGAACGCTTCAGCTCCTTTCTTGACTGTTGATTCCAAGTTTATTGGAGGATCAGGAAACAACTTGGAGTTCGGTGGTCAATTTGTTAAGTATAACGGTCCTAATGGAATTACTCTTACACTTCGTCACAACCCAGTTTATGATGATCGTGAGATTAATCACATCTACCACAGTGAACTTCAAGTACCAGTTGAATCTATGCGATTCACATTCCTTGACTTCGGTGGTAAAGGTGGCGAAAGCAACATTAAGTATGTTCACAAGAAGAGTGGATATAAACTAGGATATGTATCAGGTCTTCAAACTCCTTATGGAGCTAACAAAGGCGGAATTATGTCAAACGCTAAGGATTCTTACACTATGATTGTTCACGATCAGTGTGGTGTTCAGATTGATGATGTAACTCGTTGTGGAGAACTGATTCTAGCACAGAATTAATAACCAATTTTACGTAAATAATGACTAAGAAAACAACTTTAGTATACGTAAAACCAATCATAAAGGAAAAATGGCACGGTCTAGATAAGCTAGGTCGTGCCAAATTCCAGGGAACTTACGATACCTTAATGGCATTGTACGACCCGAATCTCGGACGTTTGGCAACAGGTTTGGAACCAGATGATGAGAAAAGACTAGGCCAGTCTTTAGGTACAGATTTAACGTCATCTTCTCAAAATGAATATTGGGAAGACTTTAAGATAAAACTTGAAGACAAGACAATGATCTTTGATATTATCAAGCCTATAGATGAACTTCAAGTTAAAATGATGAAAGCAAGCAACATGGTTGCAAACTCTCAAAAAGAATACTCTGAAGGAAAATGGCCAACCGCAAAGTATGTTATTTATGACGAGAAAGACGAAGTAGAAGCAGAAGCTAAGGAGATTGAAAAAGAAGCCAAAGCAATGCAACTATTTACAAAACTTACTCATCAAAAACGATGTGATTTGCTTAAAGTATTTGGTAAGGCAGCTAGTGGAATTACTGAAGAATTTTCATACACTAATCTTTATAAGGTTATGAATGATAATCCTACTAAGTTCATTAAGGTTGCTTCTGAAAAACCTGAAAACATTAAGGTAAAGGCTCTTGTCTTTGATCTTGAACATAAAGGAATTTTCAGACGCAAAGGAACTGCTTACTTATACAATGACCAACAAGTTGGTTTTGATTTTGAAGATACTGTATTGAATCTTCTTAATCCTAAGCAACAAGAAATGTTAGTTAAACTAAAAGGTGACCTAGAAGCAAGATCTTAATATGACTGTTCAAGATATGCATTATGACTTTAAATTCAAGCTGAACAAGTTGGACAGCTCTGATTATAGCAACTTTCAGATTCCTGAAATAGATTGGCTATTAAATGAGTCTATGTGGGTATTTTTAAAACAGAAATATGGAATTAATAATTCTAAAAGACAAGGCTTTGAGGTTACTCAAAAAAGGATAGACGATTTGAGGAACTTAGTAATGAAAAATATTTCATTGCCAAGTTCTCAAGTTGTTCTTGACCCAATTTCTTACGAAGCTACATTGCCAGATGACTATATATTTTCTATACGTCTTCAGGCAGATCTCTCTAAAGAGACTTGTAGTGTTGTTAGAAAAAGTGTCTGTGTTCAGACACAACATGATGATTTAAGTAGGGTATTAAAAGATCCTTATTATGGGCCCAGTTTCGATTGGGAAGAAATACCAGTAGTATTTGGTACAACAGGCAACACAGTAGCCGACTCTGATAAGGTATTTGGATATACGGATGGTACGTTTGTCGTTGACAATTTTATCATAGACTACTTAAGGGCGCCTAAGAAAATATCATTTCCTGAAGGTGTTCCTGGAGGAGAATATAAATATCCAGATGGTTCTGTAACAGATGTAAATCAAGACTGCGAATTGCCAGAGCATGCTCACAATGAGATAGTTGATTTAGCTGTACAGATAGCAGCAGGTAATATAGACCATCCAGGTTATCAATTAAAAGCTGTGAAAACGGCACAGAATGAATAACAATTAATTTATAAATTTTAAAATATAGAAAACATGGAAAGACCTGTTGAATGTGTCTTGGTAGCTGCTGATACTGGTGGTGTTACCGCAGAAGACCAAACACTTGCACAATTTTTAGCTACTGGCACTGCTGGTGAGTTAGCTATTTTTAATGCTGATACGCATATTGCGTCATTAGCATCTGGAATACCTGCTCGTCATTACTACGCTGTTAGAGTAAGCGCAACTGAACTTAGAAAGTCTCCGACTTTTAGTTCTGCACCTACTTATTTAGCGTCAGGAACTGGTACACCTGAAGTAGCGGGAGTAAATACAATTTCATCTTTTGATGGAGATTGTGAAACTGAGTATATTATTAAAGTACGATTGGAGTCTGAAAAGATTTTTCAATCTTACGGATACCAAGATCTAGTAAAAACTTATTCTTACGTAACTCGATGCTGTTCAGATGCATGTGGATGTCCTGACGGAGCCTCATGGGATGTAGCTATGGGAATNGCTAAGCAAGTTAACGATGATCGTGAAAATCGAATGCTTTCTCCGATGGATTATACTTTAGGATACGCAGAAGCTACAACTACAAGTCCTCTTGTAGAGGCAAATCACTTTAGTGAAACGGGAGCTGCTATTACTCAAGGATCTAAAGAAATTGTATGGCCTGCTACAGGTGGTACTGCTGCTAATAAAGGAGACTACGGTTCTAACGTGCCTATTGTTGTAGGAGATATGGTAAGAATTAAGCCTGCTGGCGGAGTTGTTGCCCTTACTGACGGTGTATATAGAGTAGAGGCTGTTGCAAATATTGGAGCACATAGTGCTACTTTAACTTTGGATCGACCTTGGCCACATGCTTCTTTTACTGCAGACGCTGACGGTGATACTGAAGTAATTCCTAAAGCAACTGCTGAAGCGGCTGCGGATTCTACTTGGGATATTCTAATTCCTAATGGACTTCACGAAACGCCTGCTGTGGGAGCATTTGCTGCTATTGCTGGTGTATTTAACAACAACCTAATTACAGCTCATATTGGACTACTAGGTGGTTTTGACTGTAACGGTACTGTTACTTCTACTGCTAATATTACTCCTAGTGGGCAAGATTGGCAAGTTTCTCAATTGGAACTTAAGTTTGGTAAGAATGCTATTGGTGCGGGTAATCGACCAAGCCCTTACCGTACTCCATTCCCATTGAGTCAACTAGGAGCAAATGAGTCACTTACTGTTGCTGGAACTGAGTATTATGTACTATCAATAACTTATGCTAATGGACATGAATCTGCTGGCACTATAGTTAAGTCACCTTATGTTGTACGATTGTGTATTGCAGATGGAGCCGTTACTACATATAATAATGTAGTTACTGCAATGACTGCTGGTTGGAATGATATTACAGGATCAATTAATGCTGATGGCATAATCCTACAAATGTAATTGTAGTTAGTTTTAATTCAAGGAGGGGGCTTTGTGCCCCTTCCTTTAATTATTTTATCAAATGTGTACAGGTATTCAATTTTCAGAACTTAATGGTAATGTAAATATCCAAATAGATTCTGGTTTTCGGTTTATTAATACATTTTCTCCCTCACTAGGGGTGCAGAACCACAGTTCCTGTGCGCCTGCGAGCCCTATAGAATTACAAAATGTAGCTCCAAATGAAGAGATTACAATCTCTGGAATATATGGGACTCCTACACTTGCCCAAGGTACGGGTACTTTAAATTGGGAAAATGGATTAAACTGCGGAGAAGAAGAAATACCTAGAGACACAAGTATATATTTCTTTTATGATAGAAGCTCATTATCTGACCAAGAGGTTATTGCGGCAGGCCAAGCCGCTAAAGCGTGGGTAGATAGCATAAACCATATTGGACGAGTTTTTCATATTCAAATAACAGGAGGAAGATGGGTCCAGTGGGCAGAGTTTCCTAAGACTGGTATGTTTGGAGGTTTGTTTGGAGATAGTAATCAAACTACAACTTCATCTCAAGGTAATATAGGAAACGTAATTAATTATACAGGTAATGGTACACCTGCAAATCCTTATCAATTTAATTTAGATGTTTCTGCAGGATTATACCCTTCAAATGAAACAGGTATATTATGGGATGAGGCTAATATAATTGCAGGTAATGTTTTTGGTGACCCTTTAAGTTCAGGAGTAATTTATGATGGATCTGTTCCAGGAACATCAGATTTAAGATCTAATAGTAGAAACGTATTAGTTGTAAATCTGTTAAATGAAGCTCAATCTGATGCTCGTACTCGTGCTGCAAATGGCGGAATAGGAGAGGCAGATTATCATAGTGTAGGTCCTGGAAGTCAAAGCTATACTGATTTAGGGGTAGTTACAAAAGAAAATTGGGGAGATGGGTCAGATATTTCATCAGGGTGGCCTACTCAAATAATTCCAATTTTACCAGGTTCTGCAAACAATAATATTCAAACTATATATCAAGCTTCTGCAAATACTGCTTTAACATATAGAAATGTTGATTTACATTTTACACAAGCTTCTTCAGAGTACATATATAAAACTGGATATTTTGAAGCGTGGAAACAGTCTGGGTTTTATACTGGTTCAGATCCTTATAACGGATCTGTTAGGCCTACAAAAATGGAAGATGAAATCCAGTTTAACGGCAGTACAGGATTTACAGCATCATGGGAAAGAGACTATAGAAGATTTGTTTTCCTATATGATAATTATAAGCAAGGATACACAGGCACTTCTTATGTAGAAGATGTTGCAGACGGGTTTACAGTTAATTTTATTACATATGCAGTAAGGCCTACTAATATAGGAGCTCACCATATAGCTTTCCCACTTCACGTAGTAGGAGCTATTACAAACAATGCTACATATACAAACTCAAGTAATGTAGAAGTAACTGTTACAGGAGGAACTATAGAGCAATCTAGTTTACCAACTAACGGTATTATTTCTGATTTAACTGATGGAGTAGTTACAACACTGACTCCTTTAACTTATATATCTGAAGATAACATACTAAATGGTCAAAATCCTTATTTTGATAATAGCTTAGGAAAGCTTTCGCAATATCAATGGGGATATAATGTAGATCAAGATGTTAACTTGCTTAGTACGGGAGCCCCTAGTAATTTTCCAGCATTTTTTAACGATGATTTAAATTCTTATTTAACAGCAGGAACATGTAATAATACAGATTGCTTAAAAATTAGTGTAATAGATGAAACCTCAGGGCAGGTTGTTCCTAATTTTGAAATATCGCTGCCTGGGTCGCCTTTAAGTCCATTAATTACAGATGTTAACGGAGAGGTATTTTATCCGTCACTTCCTTCAGGGTCTTACAGTGTAATGGACTGTTATCAATTTAACTCTTTAGGAAGTTGTATAAATTGGAAAATGGTTTTGGCTGTACAAAGCTGCTCTTATTCAGCAAGTGGCTACTCTGCATGTACTGACCCTACAGCATGTAATTATGATCCTGAGGCACAATATGAAGATGGATCTTGTTATTTTTCTGATTGTAATGGAGATTGTGACGGCACAGCTTTTATAGACGATTGTGAAAATTGTGTAGGGGGAAATACTGGGCTAGAAGCAAATTATGCAAAAGACGAATGTGGAGTATGTAATGGTGGTAATATAAACATTGACGAATGCGGAGAGTGTTTTGGAAATAATTCTGAATGCGCGGGATGTACAGACCCAACATCTAAAAACTACGACCCAACTGCAATAATTGATGATGGATCTTGTAGTTGTTCTGTAGAATATTACGAATGTATTCTTAAAGAAATGGCTAAAACAATTGTAAAAGATTGTTCTGAAAAATGTCACGGAACAAATTGTGAAGATTATAATTCTTCTTTATACGAAGACTTTAGAACTATAGATAGTTTGCTTACACAAGTAAAAACTTATAATTCTGGAATATGTTCTGAATCTTCTAAAGAAATAATAATAGAGGCTATTAAAACTATTGAATTATTAACTTCTGATTGGAATTGTTCTAATTGTAAAAACTGTTAAAAATGTCTTGTACTTGCACATGTTATAAAGAAGGCGTACCGTATTCGTGTAGCTGTCCGTGTCCTGAGGGAAAAGATAGCACTACTAGTTATACAGAAAAAGCACTAAATAAAGCAAAAGAAGAAAAAGCCGCAGCAGATGCAAGAACTGTAGAATATGAAAAAGGCCTAAAAGAAATTAAAGAACTTTCTGATAAAATTACAGACAAAGAAATAGACTACGTTAAGACTATTTATGATGCTTATTCTGATGGTATTCCAGAAGACATTTTAAAAACCCTTCAAGATAGATACGGAAAAAAGGTCATTGACAAAATGATTAGTGTATTTTCTGCTACTACACTTCCAGTTCCTGAACTTCCAATAAGTAGTTTTACCTATGGAGGCACCACTTATGCAGCAACGTCTGTAAATCTAAAAAGTGATTCAGAAATAACTACAAGAAGCCCTGTTGACCAATGGGGGGTTGCTTGGGTTTATTGCTCAGGAAATGAATGCCTTGCAGCTAATATGTTTTTTGGAGATAAAGTTCAATCATTTGGAATCTTTAGCCAATGGATTACTGATAATGCAGCAAATGTATGGATATACGAAACATATCACCCAGTTAATTCCCCGCCTAGTGGAATAGGGCAGGGTGTTTCTCTGCAAGACGCTCTTAATGCATGTGCAGCTCAATGTGGTGTTCCGCAACTAACTGATTGTGATAATCTACAGTTTACACTTGCATATACTCAAAATGAAACAATAGACGAATTCGGAGTAGGCCAACAAGACGCAATTATATCAGTTAATATTTCTTGGGTTTTAGGGTTCCCTAATACAACATTACCTATTGTTCAATTAGAGGACTCCACAACTGGGGCAGTACTTGAGGAAATATATGACGTAGATTTACCTGCAACTAATATAACATTTACAGGATTATCCCAGGGATACTATGAAGTTACAGTTCCTTCTGCGTTTTTATTGCCTTCAGGTAGTAATATTACAGATCCTCCAATCTCAATATTCAATTGTCACGCAGGCGTAAATTACACAGTTACAAAGGATATTCTTCCTCCTATTGAGGGATGTATGGATCCAAATGCTTGTAATTACAACCCAGACGCTACGATTCAAAGGAGTCCCGCATCTTGTTTATTCGATGACTGTGCTGGAATATGTGGTGGAGAAGCATATTTAGATGAATGTGGTAATTGTGTAGGAGGAACACAGAATCCTGGAAACCTGCCATGTGAGCAAGATTGTGCAGGAGTATGGGGAGGGTCGCTTCAAATAGATGAGTGTGGAAATTGTCTAGACCCACTAGATAGAAGATGGAATGCGGAATGTACAGACTGTACAGGAACTATTAATGGCCCACATTTAATAGATATTTGCGGCAATTGTAATGACCCTAATAATCTTACTTTATGGAATGCAGAATGTACTGGATGTTTAGATAAATGTGCTATCAACTATGACCCTAGTGTTGTCCAAGGATGTACTGATTGTTGTTTACACTTAGACTTTAAAGTTAACTGTACCTGTTCCGAATCAACTAATACACCTTCTATTACGGTGTATTTATTCCATCCGCAAGGAGGAGTAAATAAACTTATAGGAGGAACAATTAGTTATGGAGATACTATAGTTACTATACCTAATGGATCTACATATATTACAGATCAAACATCAGATGGGCAATACTATAGTTATTTAACTGTAGATCTGGGAACTGCAGGAACTGAAGTTGTTGATGGTATTTATACTTTGCAATATGACAGTTTAATCTCAACTGATGGAGGTGGGAAGTTTTTAACTCCGTCAACAGGTATTCAGATTAAAAAGTGCGACATGGTTTTGTGCAGCATTGAAAGCAGTCTTCAGAAATACATGAAAGACATAATTTTAGCTAATAAGTGTTGCGATTGCGATGCACTATCAGACACATACTATAAAGCCTGGACTCTATATAGAGCATTAAAAATTACTTCTACATGTGGTATAGATAGTCATGTAGATGGCACTATAAAACAAATTAATGCTCTTATAAAAGATATAAAAAACAATATATGTAATAAATGTTAATATCATGGCGCAAGTAGGACATAATCTATATACAACAGAAGCAGAAGCTACAGCAAGAGGTAATGAGTTAGGCTGTAAATCTGTAAGCGCTAACTATCATAGTATAGTTATTGAAGATGTTACTTATTATATACCATGTGAAGACGCAGATACCTATACAAATAAAGCAGGGTATTCGTTAGTTCCTGAAGGATGTAGCACTTGTTGTGATTGCACAATAGATCAGTTGGCGCTAATTAAAATGTGGAACTGTACATATGTAAAATTAACAGAAGCTTTTTTAAATCAATCTTATTATGGGGATAGATGTTTAAAAGATACTACAGAAAAATTACATCTTTTTAATAGTTTTTTCTGGTTATTTCAAACTAATAACGCACCCACATACCCTTTAAATAAATATAAAGGAGATGGGTATTGTAGCACTAAATTAATGGATACTTTTTCACATACTATATGTCAAGAAGTAACATGTGATATGCTTTATAAGTTTGATGAACTTATAGGTTCTTGTTGTTTACTGCAAGAAAACGAACCACTAACTTATTGTGAATTAAATAGTATGGGTTTATGGGAGGTAAATCATAATAATATAGGATACCAATTAAATAATATTGTTAAATACGGAGATAAATATTGGAGAAACATTGATCCCAATAATACTAATACACCCTCTTTAGGTGTTAATAGTGGGTGGGTAATTTGTGGGGACCCTCAAATAGAAAATACTCCACCAATTGACCCAGAAGAACCCACAGATACAAGTGGAAGCCCCACAGGTACAAGTAATGAAATAGACCCTATTAGAACTTAAATACTTAAAAATTATGCCAGGACTAGGAATATCAGGAGGAGGATCAGGAGGAAGCTCAGGAGGTGGAGGCACCTGCACATCAAGAGCTTGGGTACGAAACGCAGATTGGTTGGCTATGCCTGACTTGACAGATGGAGATAATATTATCTACGTTTTAAGTGCAGTAAAAGACGGGGTTAATAACTTCTTTTCGTTTACATCAACCCTAACATCAGGAACGTATGAGGTTGATTTGTACAATGATAGTACAACGGTAACTACTCACTCTGCTGGACAAGCGGATTTTAATCTTGATTATTCAAAAGGAACTGCCGAAATCACAACAGACGGTAACGCTTACAAGCAAGTAATTACTAAAATCACAGGTAACTTTTTGTACCCATCATTTTACGCAAAGCAAGCAAGTATAAGTAATGCAGCTATGTCGGGGATTTTGTCGGTAAAAATAGCAAGCCAAACAATAACAACTTTGACGAATTGTTTTTTCAGCTCCTATGCTCAGGTGCTACATAACAGATTAGAAGAGCTTGAGTATGTAGGAACTTGTAATGCAGCTAACATCAGAAACCTTGTTGGAAATTGTAAATCAATCGGAAAAGTAACGGGAAATTTCTCTTCGGCTACAAGTCTTCAACAGTCATTTACTGGCAGTTCAGATGTCAATACTGACGATATGGACATAAATAAAAGTGCTGGATATTATCGTCAAACTTTTAATTCTTCTGCAATCAGACAAATATTCAATCAAAACTTTTTTAAAGGTGCTACCGATTTTAATCAAACATTTGCAAATGCGTCTTTTCTAACATATATGGGGACTCCCACAACTCCGTTAGATTTTACGGGAGGGGTTGCCATGACCCAAGGTTTTTTGAACTGCACAGGGTTAATTCACGCTTACTTTCAAAATTGTGTTCCTACATCTCTTTCGGGGACGTTTCAAAATTGTAGTTCTATTCAAACAATTTCAAGCATTGATTGCACGAACCTTACCAATTCAACCAACGCATTCAAAAGTTGTTTTTCTTTGGAAACTTTAGAGATGTCAAATATGGGAATTTCGTTTAGTTTAGAAGATTGCAACTTTAACCAAGCTGGACTTGTGAATGTGTTTAACGACCTTCCAAGTGCTACGGCTACTATTACCGTAACTGATAATCCTGGTACTGGAGATTTAACTGCTGCAAATTTATTAATTGCCACCAACAAAGGGTGGACAGTAACAACATAAGACATGAGTTTAAAGATACCTGAACAACCAGCTTTCTACAAGCAAACAATGAAGCCTGAAGAGTATTGGGCGGTAGGACTTCATAAGGTAATCAATACAAAGTACGAGTTACTGATTGAAGACCATGAAGAGTATGAATACCCTGTAGATGGATGGAACTATTATGTAACTCCTCCACAAGCATACCTTGATTGGGTGGAAGCTAACACGCCTGTTGATCCGCCAGAATAAACATGAGATTATTAAAAGATGTAAATAACAATTTAAGCAGTAAAAGAGTAGCAGGATATGTTATTTTATTTATTGTTTTAATTGCATTTATTATGGACCTATTTGATACAAAAAAAATAAATGAAAGTGTAGCTAATACGTTAATTATGTCTGCTGCTGCTTTATTAGGGATTGGCACATTTGAAAAGAAGCATTAATGACTCCTCCAATTGGCATAGGAATACCTTTTTACAGTAGCAGAGTACTTGCTGCTGAAGCTGCTGGAATAATAACAGCCAATCTTTTGATTCATGTTGATGCTAGTAATTCATCTTCCTACCCTGGATCAGGAACAACTTGGACTGATTTACAGGGAAACTACAACGGAACATTAACTAACGGACCGACATACTCCTCTGCTGATGGCGGGCAAATTGTGACAGACGGGACGGATGACTGGATCAGCTTCGGTAACGTCTCAGAACAATTTGAAGCATCTGCATTTAGCGTACAGATGTGGTTTAGAATGGAGGACACTGTCTTTAGAAATAACAGACTTTGGGG
>JGI24006J15134_10002097_pt1 | contig 11202 bp, 4 predicted proteins | sample LinPmetageLP53_FD_15134 | JGI IMG/M metagenome (IMG submission 15134) | reverse complement strand
TGCACAGCTTCATAGTAATGCTTGTGAAAATCTTGTTCATAATATGTGTCTACAACTTCTTGTGATACAGGTGTACCAATTTCCCAGTCATATTCTGCATCATTCGTTTGACATAGATGACCAACTCCTAGAGTCTTATAACCTAAACTGTCGTTATAGATTTCTAGGACTTCGCCCTCGTGTCGTTTAATTTCCCACTTGCATAAGTCTGTGTTCATGTATTCTCCTGTTTTTTATCTTCATCGTCCATTTCCATTAACATTTTTCCAGCTGCCGGAATACTAATACCATATTTTTTAGCAATCTCAATAATACGAGCATCAAAAACAACATAGTTGCGTCCTTTCTTACCCCCAGATTTTCTGCTTAGTCCATCAAGAAATTTAATTCCTTGTACACCTTCTGCTTTTAACAAATCTTCTATGTATACTTTCTTTGGGTTTATAGGTTTTGCAGCAGTAGGACTAGAAAATTTTTCAATATTAAATATACGATTCATTCCTGCAACAAACTCTCCACCAGTTATTTCTTCTAGTGCAACTCTAGCATCAGATCGAAATTGATCTAAGTCCAGCTTTCCAACTTTATCAAGTTTTGTCCACGAAGGATACTTACCAAATTCATTGATAAATAACTCTAGTTCTGTAGGTGTTAATCTATCAAGTGCTATTTCTGCCGCATTTAAAACTCCGCTTGATTGACTAGACATTTTCATATCCCAATCTAACAAATGAGTCTTAGTAGTTTTAAGGTTTACATCATATAGTTTACCTTGTTTAACAGGAAGACTAGACTTTTTAGGCTTTCCGTTGTCTAGTTCTTTTAGTTGTTTTAATTTAGCTGCTGCTTGATTAAGGTATGTTTTTTCTAAACGTGCTGCTTCACTTAAAGATATTTCACTAGCTTGTCCACTTTTGTGAACTTTTTCTGCTTTGAATATAAGATCATGATATTCTTGTGCTAGTTCTCTGCTTAGTACTCGAGAACTAACTTGTTCTCTGTACATTTTTGCTATGTCTAAATTTTCAGCAAAGTATAAACCTTTACCATATCCCATTGCTCCTTCACCTGATTTTAAAAAGTTAGTTGTAAACTTTTCAAAGTCGTAAGCTGTTCCATGATGTGCTGGTATTCCAACAAAATCATCATCAGCAAGTATTCTTTTTTGCGTATACTTAAGTGGAAGCAAAGGAATTTCTTTTGGGTTTAAAGGTTCGGCTTTTGGCAGAACAGTTTCGGTTGCTTCTTTAGCACCCCTTGTTGCTCCTCTTTTAGCTAACTGTTGAAACAGTACACCACCAAAACTTTTCTGTTCACGCTGATACGGCTCACCTGTATAAGGGTCTACTCTATCTGCTGGGTCTTCTTTTGTGTAAGGAACAAGTAAAGGACTATTTACTAAACCACCCGTTACTTTAGGAACCCTACCACGTTTTAACATTTCTAAAGCTTCACGCCCTTTAACAGTATATTTGTCTCTTGTTTCTAATAAAGGAAGTTGTGTAAGTAAAGAAGTTAAATCTGCTAATGTTTCCTTAATTACTGTTTTATCAGCATCGGGGTGCATTCTAAAAAACTCTTCTAATTCTATAGTTGTAGGAACAATAGGAATAAATGTATCTCTAGCATAATTACCATTATTTAATTGGTTTCTTAAAATCTCAGTAAATCCTGCGTCTTTTAATACTGACTCAATTTTATCATAAGCTATAGTACCGTCTGATGTAATGGTTCCTATGTTATACCTAGGAGATTGTCCACTGTCCATCTTTTTTCTATCTATCATAGCTAGTTGTCTTAAACTATCTACCATTTGTTTTGTCTCAACATACTGAGTATAGTATATTTTGTTAGCTCTTAAAAAATTATTATAAAGATCATCAACAGTAATAGGAGTTTTTGAGCTACCGTAGTTGCTTGTCATAACACTTTTAGCTACTCTTTTTTCTGAATCAAAATCATAAAGTTTTTGTTTAAAAGACTTAAGTAAAGTTTTTTCTGTAATAGCTTTGTAATTAAACCCAACTACGTTACGCCATGCCTCTAATTCTAAACTTGGTTTTACTCCATACTTATCTTCTTTAGGGTCTACGGCTCTTACAATACTTTGAACGTTGTCAATGACTGCTGGTTTGAGAGCAGTGTTCCACGCATGTTTTGCTACAGCTAGTATATTGTCAAACCGAATATCTCCAGTTGCGTTTTTTGATTTAACATACCCCGGGATATCAAACCCATCAGCATCTGTACCATCTCTGGCTATAGTATCAATTAAGACTGAGCCTAATAAATTTTCATCAAAGAAAGGTGCTGAAATAGAAACAACTGAATTTATTAAAAATTTATTAAGCACTGAGTCTAACTCTTCTTCTGCAACATTTCCAGTTGCTACCATTTTTAAAATTAAATCTAAACTAGCGTCATTAACAGGAGCATCAGGATCAATAAACTTTGTATCAACAAATAATAAATCTCCTGTGCTGCTTTGTGTATCATAAATCCAATTATCGCCATGATAATCTTTTTTCATAATATTTTTAATGTGTTCATCTTCATCACTAGACACACCTGCAAATGTCATAGCACCCGCACTAGTAATGTATCCTCCTCTTGAACCTACAGTAACCTTGGCTCCCAATCGTTGATATCCTCTAGTTTTAATAACTGAATTATCTGATTGAATTTCTTTAACACTTTGTTTATATGTCTTGACAGTATTTCTAAATCGTTCTGCATGAAATGAAAAGTAATTACCCCAAGGAGAATATCTTAAAGCTTTAAATCCTTCAGGAATCATATCGTATGTAGGCATTACATCTCTTGTAATTTGAGCTGCTTGTTGTTCTAAAGCATCAGCCGACATATTTGGAAAAGCTTTTTTAAGTGTTTCTAATTCTTTTTCAAACACAGCTATCTTCCATATATCATCTTCTGCTACATACAATCTTTCAATACCTTTGTATGTACCTCGTAAAGATTTACCACCTACTGAAAAATCTAAAACTTGGTTAGCATACCCACCAACTCCAGTTTTACTTGCACTTTGCAATAGCTGTCGAATGTCTCCAAGTTTAGCATTTTGATTAACTATTCCTAGTCTTAAGTATCTATTGTATAAATTGTCAAGCTCTTCATCTCCACCTTTTTTAACGTTGTTCCAAGCAATTTGAGTAGCATCCCAAGCATCCCACTGCCCTTTAGCGTTTCTAGTAAAAGGATTTAGTCCATTACTAAGCATAATAATACCACTACTTTGAAAGTTTCTTTCATGTGTAACATTATTAAGAACAGTTTTAGAACCCTGTCCAAAGCCCTTGGCTGCGTATACTAATTTTACTGCTTGTGGAATTAGTGTCCAGTCTGCTGCTTTGTCTATTGCTTTGCCGGGTCTTAAAAAATTGACCCACATAGAATCTGTAGTCCACTGCCCGTCTAAAGAGCCAAACTCTTTGCCTTTAATCTGTCTGTTAAATTGACCTGTAGCATTTTTAAAAAAATATTTACCTTCACCCATCCTATAGAATTTTTCAAACGTATTTTGTTTAGCAATAAAATCTGATAAAGTATTAATCGTACTGAACACTCGGTTGCCTGTGTTTGTTTCTTTACCTAAAAGATTTTCTATAGATTTATGAATTTTAAGTTTTTCTTTAAAAATAATACTAGCGTCTTTTCCGCCTTTTACAGTATTTAAAAATTGAAACATATCATCACTGTATTGAGCTTCTCGTAATAAAATATCAACAGAAGCCTGTGCTTGTTTTTTTAATACCTCAGAGTTTAATCCAAAATTAGAATTTCCCGGAATCTCACTTTGTTTTAAAAATTGTCTATGTATGTAAGCTGTTGCTTCATCAACATGTTGCTGTGATGGTTTGTAATTAGGGTCTTCAAACTTCTTGTAAGTTGTTCTTAAATAACTACCTAAGTTTTCTCTGATAGCTTTTTTTAGTTCTGGGTCTACACCTTTACTTTGACCTATTAATTCTGAAAGTTCATCAATACTATCTCTGGCTTCTTTAGCTACAGACTGCATACTCTTGGGTAAATCTTTTAATGGTTTATTTCCAAATAAATAACCATCAAATAAATCTTGACTAAGTCTTTCTCGTAGTTCATCATTGTTACTAAACTTACTTCCTCGCTGTACAGCTAAAGTTTCAATCTGAGAATTAATTCTATTCATTAATTGCTCACCTTTTGCAGCCCACGCAATTTGAGCATTTTTGTTTAAGTTTAAAACTTGAAACATCTTAGGCGTTTTAGTTCCTTCTGATCTAAANAATGCACCATACATTGTNCTTAACCATCGTTGATNCTTATTATCACTAAACCTCCANAGGTCTACAACCTCATCAGTTTCAGGACCCCTTAATTCACTAGGTGTTTTGCTGACTAATGGTTTGTTTTCTGCAGATACTTGTATAACTTTTATAAGCTCTTGTTTTTCTGCAGGTGTTCCAGTCTCTTTAACACTTTTAAATTTGTTAAATAATTCTTTACCACTACGGTATATTATTGGTCCAAATTGAATAGCTCCTGTAATTCCTGCAGATATAAATAAACCATCAAATAATAACGCAGCACGATTTTCTAAATCAGTTTTATCTTTACCAGAAGATACATACTCAAGTAGAGTACTCATAGTACCTTCATCGTTGCTTGTAAAACCACCCAACCACTCACCTAAGAAAGCAGTTTGTGGGTCTAATGTTACCTGAGATACTGCTTCACCAAGAGCTATTCCTTCAGCTACTTTTTTTGTTCTAATATAGTTGCCCGGTAACAGACTGGATATTCTTGCATCTGGATATGCTGTTTGAAGTTTTTTTATTTTTTTAAGTTCCCTTCCTTTTTTTAAAGCGTTAAGCCATGTAGTTCCTGTAAATAAACCTAATGCAAATTCAGTTCCTTCTTTAACAATTGTTCCGGATATAGTTTCTGGTCTTTTAGTTTTACCAATTTTTACTCCCGGCTCGTCTTCGTACCTATCAATATTTTCTTTGCCTACGACTAATTGAGTTGCAGCAGTAGAAAAATCTGCTGCTCCTTTACGCACTGACTCAGGTATATATTGTCTTAACCCAACATCAAGTGCTAAATCTGAGAAATCCCGTATAGTTGCTATAGGAGCTACAGCAACATTTTTTTTAACCGAGTCAGGGACTAAACCAAAAAGAGTTTGAAAAGCTGGTTCAAATGACTCAACAATTTTTTGACTAGTTGAATAGTTAAAGGGAGTAACTTTTTTCTGCAGCTCTGTCTGACTTAAATTATCATCAATGCTATAGTCTGTTTTAAAACTTTGAAAAGACTCATATTGATCTTTAAGTTTATCTTTACTATAAAGTTCTCGCAATAATTCATCATCATCTAAAGTAAGATATCTTGATGTAGGGTTTGCAGTGTATAGGTTAGATTTAACTAATTCTAATTTTGTCGCCATTTAATATCCTAGTTTTTTAATAGTTTATCGGTTAGGAAGCATAGCTTCGTCTAACTCATCGTCAAAATTTAATTCTATTTCAGGTTGGAATACACCCAACCACTCATTATGCTGAACGTAATTTCTAGTTATTGTTCGCATTTTTTCTGCTCTCATTATTCTTTCTACTTCTGGCAAAGAAATCTGTGTACTACCGTCTGCTTCTATCCTACGCCTACGATCTTCTACTGCTGATATGCCTTTACCACTAGCAAAAAATGTATCTAATTGAGAAATAGATTGTTTTGCTGCACCTGCTGTAATCGAAGCCATGTCATTACCTTGATTTAATTTTTGAGATGTCCAATTATTTAGAATTCTTTTTCTTCTTTCTTCTATAAACTTATCAAGGTTTTCTTGAGTTTCTTCTCCTTTATTAACTAACTCTGTCTTTTCCATAATATCTAGTTGAACTGACATAAGTTGTGCAATTTCAGATTCATATTGAACTAGAGCACTATCTTGATAGCCTGATGCTTTTCTAGCAGCGGCATACTTAGAGCCGCCTCTTGAATAGTCATCGTCTCGTTTTTTATTCCAAGTTTTGTTTGCTACTTCAAACTCTGCATCAGTTTTAAAGTTACTTAGTGCTGGTCTTGTTTTAATATAGTCTTCATCATTATTTTTGTAAGCATTAAATACTGATTGTCTAGCGTTAATACCGTCCATTACAACAGCTGTTTGAATAATCTCTAGTACGTCTTCTTCAGTTTTGGTCTCTGAATCTTTAAACATTTCAAGTGCTTGTTTACGTGCTCCAGCAGTTGTTAATTTTTTAAACATATCATTTCGTCTGAATTGCCCTTCAGAAAATTGAGTTCCTGCTTCAAATTCTGATGGTAACATTCCTACAGAAACTTTTTGTCCTGTTTCTTTTTCATACTCTGCGGCAGTTACTCTTTTGTCTTTGTATAAAAACTTGCCATCTTTAGGAGTAGCCGATGTAAGATTATAAAGATTTTTCATTCTATAGTTTTCATCAAAGTCTGATGCAAATATACTACCTAAATCATTTCCATTATTTCTTCTTTGATTATATTTGTCAACAACAGCTTTTGTTGTAGCAACCTCATCAAGGTATTTTTGATCTCCACCAATACCTATAAAATTTAAACCTTTATGCACAAGACTTGTTTTTCCCGGAGAAGAAGCTAGTGCAGCTTTTGCTTTAAATAAATCTTTTACTGGTTTAGAATATTCTTCAAAGGTATCAATGTTTTTATCAATGTTAACATACTTTGCATCGTGTCTAGGCATTAAGAACTCATCTGTGTACCTTTGCATAGCTTGTCTTTTTTTATTATAGTTAGGTGAACTTGTATCTTCAAAGTCTAAAGGGTCAAAACCTGCAGCTTGGTTTTCTGCGTTGTTAAACCAAGACTCTGCCTCACTTTCAAAATGTTGATACGCCCCTTTAGTTTTAATAGAATCTTGTGCTTCTAAAATTTTAGCTCGTTTGTTAAACTCAGATTGAGCTTTTGCAAGTTTTACAGTCTTGTTATCTTCTAACTCTTGTAAATTTTTTAATACGCTAGATTGTCTTTTACTTTCCCAAGCGTTAAAACCTAGCATAGCTATTAATGCGTTTCTACTTTTCTTACTGTCTTTACTATTTCCAGAAAAATAACCTGCTGCTAATTCTCCCCATGATTTCCCGGGAGTTTGTTTACCTAGTAAACTTTTATAATCAAATGCCATTATTTTTCCTCTTTATTTAATAAACTTGGTGTAGTATTACTTTTAACTTGATCTAGTAAACTACTTGGTAATTCTGTTTCTTCAATCATTTGTTTAATATCTTGAGGTATAACTTGTGCACTTACTTTTTGTGTTGACTGATTACGAAGTTTGTCAAATTCATTGATACCTTGATTAATATTAGATAGTTGTTTTGAAGGACTCATTTCTTTTGGTCGTTCATCATCACCTGACTCTATTACATATTCTATTTCTGCTTTTTCAGANAGAGCCATAATCATATACATGGTTGGCTCCATTAATAAAGTCATAGTATCTGGATTCCATTTACCNTCTAAAAATCCTGANTATAAAACAATAGATGCNAAATCAATAATACCTACTCCACTTGATACTGAATTTAATAAATTAGATACTGTGTCAGGAACTGTTAGTGTTTCAAGAACATACATAGATGCTTCTTTTACGTTAGTAAACTCAGGTGGACTTTCCCACTTGTACTTATTATCCGGACTGTTAGTAAGAGATTGTCCGGGTATAGCTTTGCCTGTAGCTAAACTATTACCTAAAAACTCTATTGCTTTTTCTGAAACTGCCATATTCTTATCCCATCCTTGGGGTTGCTAGTGGTTGATAAAATTGTGATAAATAATTAGGAGACCCTGTACCGTAAAGAGTTTGTTGTGATAACTCTTGGAACGTAGGCATACGAGAAAGACCCGAAGCAGCCATAGCAGAAGGTCCTACTTCTTGTATATAATTAGCTTGAGCAGCTTCTTGAATAGGTTGTGAAGCAACTCCACCACTTATAAACTGTTCTTCAGGGCTACCTACAATTGCATTCATAGCTACTCCTGTAAAAACACCTTGGGCTACATCACCTACAAAATCTCCGCTTGTTACACCTTCGTAAGCAGAACTAGCTAAGTCTTTAATTTTACCAATACCTTTGTCAAATAAACTAGGCTCTGGAGCCGGTGCATTTGCTAATGATTTTTGAAATGCATTAGGATCAACCGGGCTCATTTGAGGAATTGCACCTTTAGTAACTGGACGAAAGGGTGATGAAGAAACTGTAGCTGCAGGAATATTTCCTGCTGTTAGCTCTGCAACATTAGCCTTAACCACAGCTGCGTTTTGCTCTAGAGCTGGTAAAGCATCTTTTATTAAACTATCTGTAATTGTTGGAGATACGTTTAAAGTTCCTGTAATTGTAGAGCTATCAATAGCACTAATAGCTATGTTAGCTTTGTCCATATTATTTGTAGCGTTTGCTAATTGCCCAGCAACTGTTTGATTAGCTGCTGAAGCACTTGTAGCTTGTTGAGCTGCATTTTGAGGAATAACACTTGATCCACTTCCAGCTAGTAAAGATGAATTTTCTCCAGCAAGTAACGCTTGTTCAGCTAAAGCAGCTTCTGCTCCTATAGCAGCTTGACCTGATGAAGCAGCAATTTCTGCTCCAGCTGAAGGTAATGTAGTTGCTAATTGTTTTGCAGCATTTCCTGTAACCCCTGCAGATGCAGACGAAGCAGCCACTGCATCAGCACTAGCAGTAACGGCTAGTTGTTCTGCAGCAGTTCCAGTGGCTCCTACGCTTGAAGCAGCAACTGCATCAGCACTAGCAGTAGTTGCTAATTGTGCACTAGCATCAGCTGCTCCACCAAAGGCACTCTTTGCCCAACCTGTTAAGCCTTTAGTAATTGTACCCATAAGCATAAACATCCCTACAGTACCGATTATAGCACCTAACTTACTTCCAAAAACTTTACCAAGTCTTTTTTTTATTTTTCTTCCTACCTTTCTTAGAAAACCCATATTATATTCCTAATTATTTTAAACTTTATTAAATTTACTGTTATTTTTTAGCTTTGATTATAAAATCCACCACCACCACTGCCACCACCATAGGTTCCGCCTAATCCTGCTTGGAAAGAGTTGGTAAGATTTCCTAATAAACCTTGTAAGTAATCATCATACTTTTCACCAGCTTTACCTTCGTTAGCCATAGCTGTTGATATAATTTGTGCCTTTCTGTTTTCTTCATTTTCAAAACTTCTAAAATCAAAATCAGCTTGATCTCTTAGTTCTTGCCATAAGAAAGANTGAGACTGTGCTGTAAGACCNTAAGCNTTNTGTGCGTTCTGCATATTAACTTGATTTTGTGCAGCAGTGTTAACTGTGTTAGCCTGTCTTCTCCATTGAACATTAGAAGCTTCAACGGCTGCAGCATTTTGCGAGTTCCATTGATTCCTTGCAAATTCTTGTTGAGAATTAAACTGATCTACTTGTGCTACTAACTGAGCATTAAATTTAGAAACATCTGTTTCTCGTTGAGCATCTCTAGCTTCTGCAGCATTTTGTTGTGTCTTGTTAAACTGTAACATTGCATTTTTTTGAGCTGCGTTACCTTGACTTACTTGAGTATTAAGATTAGTCATAAACTGATCTATTTGATTTTTACTAGAAGCATTAAACTGCAACGATGCATTTGTAGATGCTTGATTACTTAATAACCGCTGTTGATTCTGTTGAGCATTTAATAAGTTTGCTTGTTGTTTATTGTTTAAATTTGTTAAGTCGAGTTGTAAAAATGCTTGAGCATTTTGTGTTAATCTTTTTTGAGTTAAGTCTGCTTCTGTTATATTAGCTTGAGCCGCTAAAGATGCAGTTTGCAAAATAGCCTGTTGGGCTATAGTTGCGTTTGTAATTTTCACAGTTTGTAAAAACTTACTGTTAGACAATGCTGTTTGTTGGTCAGCACTAAACTGAGCCATGTCCATTTGAAAAACGTTACTTGCGTTTGTTAACGCTGTCTGTTGTCCTCTTGCTGCATTAGCTTCAGATTCTTGAGCTTCAATTGTTCTTTGTTGTCCTACACTAGCTTGTATAGCTTGTGCATTAGACTGTGCAATTGGCATAGCCGCTGTTATAATAGCATTGAACAAGGCATCTCTTCCTACTGTTGAGACTGACATACCACGCTGTGCTAATATCATTTCTACGGATGCTATAGCGGGTTTAGCCCACACAGGAATTTCACCTTCTTCAATACCTTTTAATAAAGTATCTATTTGATTAGATACTAGAGCTTCTTCAGGAAGTCCTTCAATAATTCCACGTTCTTTTTCACTAAAGTCTTCAAGTCTTGCCTCTAAAGAATCTGGGTCGTTGGCTAGTTCTGCAATATCTGCATCACTTAGTCCAGCTTTAGCTAGTTGTTTTTTAGCTCTTGTAACTCTAGCTAAAGAACTTCCAACATTTTTAACTGCGGTAGCTTTAGCATCGTCACTAATAACTCCAACAACTCTGGCAGTTAAATCACCCTCAACATTTTGTACAGAAGTTGCTGCAGCAGTAGCACCAGTACGACTAACAGTTGTGGCTCCTGCAATAGCCTTTTTATTTAACTCAAGTGCGGCTAACGTTGCTGCATCTGCTTTGGCTTTTAAAGCTTCAGTTGCATCTATTGTATCTCCAGTAAACACATTTACGGGTTTATCTGTTGTTCCTAATTTATCTGCATCGGCTACTTTAGCAGTACCAAACTCTGCTTTTGTTCCATCAGCTTTGTCTTCCATTAAAACAGTCTCTACTGATTCTGTACTCGCAACAGCATTAGTGTTTGGAATAGGGTTTCCATCAACATCAAGAATTAATTCACCCTCTTTATTTCTTTGATAACCTACTACTGTGTTTGTACCTATCATTGGAGTTGCTTTTGTATCTGCAACTTTTAATACAGGCTTACCCTCTTCATCTAGAATTAACTCACCATCAGCATCTACCTGATACCCACCTATTTTAACAGCGTCATCAACTTGTGTAGATTCTGGTACAGCACCTTGTGCAGATCGTGTAATAGCTTCAGCAGTTTCTTGAATACGAGCAGTTCTTTCTCTGTCTGCAGTAGTAGTATTAACTTGTTGAGACTTTGCTCCTGCTAGTCTAGCCTCTATTGCTGCAGCAGCTGCGGCTTCTTCTGCGGCTTTTGCTACAGCTTTTTCTTCTGCTACTCT